>JADMIO011435010.1_pt1 | contig 26480 bp, 15 predicted proteins | sample 8958161 | NCBI WGS metagenome assembly JADMIO01 (sample SAMN16585339, study PRJNA669376) | soil metagenome | isolation source: Crop rotation soil | place: USA: Cullars Rotation, Alabama | collected 2011 | reverse complement strand
CGACAACTTGTCCACGTGGAATTCTAAGCTTAGGATCCCAATGTGCTGGAAAGTCGATCACGAAGGCAGGCCAGTGCTCGATGTGCTTCCCACCCCACGGTCCGGGCTCCAACTCAACTATGCAGAGAATTTTCATCGTGCAATCGGAAAGACGACCTATGGACCTGCTGACTTTGACGAGGGCACAGTCTCACCCTTCGACACTACTAGCGGCGCAGGACGCTATTACTCACCGGCGAATGACGTTGGCGGGAATCAGCGGGGCTACATTCCGGACTCGAAGGGTTATCCATTCTCAATTCGCCAATACACGCGCGACAACACCGGGCGTCTGCGGAGCGTCAGCGGTATCGGGTACGAACTCCGCCTGGGCGGAAGTCACTATCGCCAGCTAGCGTACGGGACTGCGAACGCAACGCAACTCGCACGAGTCTTTGGCTCGAACGTTGGAGAAGCGTCATCATATACTCGTACCATTGCGCGGGATGCGAACGGTCAGATGACCCTGAGCTACGCTGACCGTGACCATCGCGTCGTGGCAACCGCAGTCGCTGGCGGCCCGCCTGCCATGCTTGACCCACTATCCAGTGTGCCGACAGACACGCTTTATGCGTCACTCAATGAAAACAACGAGCTCGATATTGAAGAAGGACTTAGCCGGTCTGTCAATCGCATCGCGAACGGACAGACTGCCACTTACGCCTTCAGATATTCTATTGACTGGCGAAACTACCATCCAACAACCGCGGATGGTACGGCCAGCGTCGATACCTATTGCGCAACATGCGTTTACGAACTCACCATCACTATTACCGATCCCGATGGCAACCCGGTGCCGCTCAGCGTCACAACCACGGGAAGTGCTGCCGCACCGACCCCTGTCATTAACCGTGTCTTTCAGTATCCCGAGGTGACCTGCACCGCAACGCCAACGGAGTCTCTGACCTTCGAAGCATTCTTTGACAAACTTGGCGAGTACGTCATCACTAAACGGCTACAACAGACAGCGGGGGGAATCGATATCCCTGCGGAGGAGGTATCGGAGATTCCTGGTGCGATCGAGATCAGCTTTCCAGATGGGTCGGATCCCACAGACGCGGTATGGCAGTGTGCACGTACGTGTGAGGAATATTGTTCCGCCCTCGAGACCACCTCTCAGGCAGAGTGCGTCCAGGGATGTGCCACTCTCGGCCCCGAGGATGCCGCGGAGCAGGAATGCTCCAACCTCAGGCTCGCATTGTACGCAGACGTCAGTCCTGGTGGTTACCTGTTCGAGGACGAGGCCTGGTTGGATGCAGCCGTGCAAGGGATTCAGTTTCCAAATGAGGATGGTACCCCTGCGATATATCCCGGAACTCCCAGCGAGTTTGCCACTATTTGGCGCCCCGAATGGGCAGAGCTGTTGCTGCCAAAGCATGCCGAACAGTGTCACCTAGATATTTGCAACGATCTCACGCCTAGCCGCCAGTACGAGCTGGATATGGCGGCGGTGCTCACGTACGCGCAGGCGTTGACACAGGGCTACCTAAATCCCCTGAACATGGCCGCAACTTCGGGAGGGCCACCGTCTTCGAGCTCCAACCGCGACCCGTATTTTGCATCCGGAGGGTATGGCGCAGGGCAAAAAACCTGGATGGTCAACAAACTTTCCCATTTCGCCCTGGCTCAGGACGGGGTGACGATGCTGAGTATCTGGGACTGGGTCGCGCAGCCTCAGGTGCTGGAGTCGATGGCTACGGGTGGGCTTTTATCATCCGATGACGCGCGATGGCAACTCTTTCGAAGCATGTATCTGGCGGCTAAGCACCAGCACAATGCAGAGGTACTGATTGCTAGCCAGACTTGCCCCTATTTGGACAGCGACGAAGCGCACGTTCATCCTCCTCTAGTTGACCCAGGCACTGACGTCATCGAGAGTCTTTCGGAAGAGATGGACTCCTATTGTACCGAGCTCTGTCCGGTTCGGGCCAGTCACTGGGTCCAAACTCTCCAGCAGTCATGCCCATCCCTAGATGACACAAAGGCCGCTCAGCTCAGGTCGCTGTTGCAGACCCACTGTGAGGGCGACTGTTCTCTCCAAGACCCTTGGGCATCCATCTCTTCCACAGATGTTGCTAATAGTCCGATCCTTACACAGGCGGCAGCGCTGATAGCCCCATGCCCATTGGATGCTGTCACCGCGGACGTTCCCATGAAGACGGAGAGAGTTTGCCGTCAAGACTGTGAGGTTTCTAAGAGGGAAGAACCGAGTCAGTGTGCGGAGGCGCTGATCGATGTACTTCAGGCCTACGTGCCTGCCGCTTCCGCCGTGGCCATACGGCTTGACACCGAGCCAGCCGCAGAGGGCTTGCGTGGGTGCCTGCCACCCGATGTGAAAGTCCTGCTGCTTAGTGACCAGATCAGATTAGCCCATGATAAGCAGGATCAGTCTAGTTGCGAGCTAGTTTTTGCAGACAGTACGGGCCGGGTGATTACCGCCAGTCTCATTCAGTGGATGGACGATCCTATAACGGCGCCCTACGCCGGCCCGGCGCTCGTCGGCGTCTCATATACCGGTCTGGCTGTGGTTGGGAAATTGACGAATGGCAGAAAGCTAACGCTCTATCTCTTCAGCGGCTGCGACCAATTCAGATTTGTGGATTTCGCACGCGATTGCCACATTGCGCAGCGTCCGAACGAATGCGCCCGGGAGGCACTTGACGCGCTAGAGGTTTTTTCATCTGCTGATGCAGCAAGCACCCCTTCGAACTCCCAGCCGCTAGATGTGAGCGACTGCTTCAAGAAAGTTCGGTGGAAGAAGCCGGCCCTCGAGTTTGAATTAAGGGATCAACTAAAGAAATCCTCCACCTGCAAGCTCGCGTTGGCCCGTGGGGACGGGACCACAATTGACTTGCTACGGGTAGGTGAGGTTGGGCCGCTCAGAATCGAGCCCAACCTGCCGGCGACTTTTCCCACCAGCGCCACTAGTAGCCTTCCGCCCTACGCACAGCTCGCAGTGGAGGTCAAGCTGGACCTCTGGCCCGCCCCATTCACGGCTTACGTGTTCTCCACCTGTCGCTTCGGAACTGAGGACGATTGCAGTGTCGTGCCTGTCGATATTGACGCCCCCAAAGCCCCTCCTGAGCCCGAGTCCAGCTGTGTAGAGGATCTCATTGAGGGCGAAGCTGACTGGGAAGATGCACAACTCGAGGAAGCCGGCTCGATCTACCAAACGGATCTACGTTGGGAACACGTCAACAAATGCTTCGAGAACCCCTTTAAGGAAGACTTCCGCTATGTCGCGCCCAACGGAGAACATCATTTTACGCTTTATTACCATGATCGAGCCGGCAATATCGTCCAGACAGTACCACCTGCAGGGGTGCGCGTTTTAGACACAACGGCAACCCGGCAGAACGTCGAGAACTTGACCGGAGCTCCCCAGCCCCAGCACGGTCTAGTGACTCGTTTCCAGTACAACAGCCTTAACCAAATCATCCGCCGGGTGACACCGGATGGAGGCGAGACGAAGTATTGGTACAACCGGGCGGGGCAGCTCCGGCTCACTCAAAACGCTGACCAGACGCCGACCAAGGAGTACAGCTATACAAAGTACGACCCGCAAAATCGCGTCGTTGAGACCGGCGTCGTCCAGAATGTGACGGCTGTGGATCCAAATCCTCTGATAGCTGATTCGGCCTTCCCCGCCGCTAGCTCCTATCCACTCTCCGAGGTGCTTCATACCATTTATGACGATACTCGATATGCTGGCCAAGCGACGAGCATATGCCCTGCTGTCAGCGGTGAGCCGCATCTCCGAGGTCGCGTAGCGCTTTCAGTGGTTGGGGACCCGTTAGGAACGTTCACGAGTGCCACCTGCTACGCCTACGACCCCCACGGTAACGTGGCCACAATCGTCCAGGTTATTGATGGACTTGGTGCCAAGAGGCTCGATTACGTCTATGACGTGGTCAGTCGGAAGATTCATGAGATTTGGTATCAAAAAGGTCAGCCTGACGCGTTCTACCATCGTTACGTCTATGATGCGAGCGACCGCCTAGAGGAAGTAAGGACCTCGCGGGACGCCGAGCTTTGGGATGTGGACGCGCGCTACAGCTACTATGCCCATGGACCACTCGCACGCGTGGAGCTCGGGGATGCCCGGGTGCAGGGGGTAGACTACGCCTACACGATCCAGGGATGGATCAAAGGAGTGAACTCAAACACCCTCCTTCCGCGTCGCGACCAAGGCCATGATGGTGAGCCAGGCAGCGCAAATGCTTTCGTCGCTCGAGACGTTTTTGGTTTCACCCTGGGATACTTTGATGGCGACTATACGCCCATAACGTCTGACTCGACAAGAGATCACCACTTTGAGGCGGCTCTCTCGCGCAGTGGATTCGCCTCTGATGCAGATGGTTTGTTTGATGGGAACATCAGTCACTCAGTCATAGCACTACCTGACGTAGCTCAAACCGGTACCTTACCGATCGGTTTGGCCTACCGGTTCGATCAACTCTCGCGCTTGGCGCGCATGCGCACTCATTCCAACCTCGATCAGGCCGCGAACGCCTGGGGTACATCGTCTGGAAATACAGGAGAGTACCAGACTCGCATCGACTACGATGCTAATGGCAACATCCGAACGCTATTCCGGCACGGAGGCGGCACAGGAGCACCGCTGGATATGGACAGTTTGTACTACAACTACGACGTGACTCAAGCCGGGGACTTGGTAAGCAATCGTCTTTTGCACGTCAATGATAGTGTTCCGACCAGCAACTATCTGGATGACCTAGACGATCAAGGTACTTTTAATCTCACGAATCCTGCTACACACAATTTCGCCTACGATGGCCGTGGAAATACCATTCGCGATATCTCTGCCGACCTCGGCGTCATTTCCTGGAATTCCTATAATCGTGTCGATTCTACGATTTCGAACCAAGGACGCCTGCCAGGCATTCGCCTTCAGTACAGCGCCGACCAGTTCCGTGTTAAGACCGTCACGAAGAAGAACGGCCCCAATGCCGGAGATAGTTTAGCCTCCTTTCTTGTTCGGGACTTATCAGGGCAAGTTGTTGCTCGCTATGTCGATAGTCTATCTCTGCCAAACCATCAAGCCTCCGCCTTGGATTGGTCTATTTACGGGATGGGACCTATCGGTCTCCGCAACTCGGCATCATTGGATCGGGGGGGGACCGGAACAGGGTCTTTCCGAGCGCGAGGCCTAAAAGTCCTCGAAGGAAGAACGCAATCGGGTAGTGTCATCGTGACGCTTTCTGACGCCACACAAGGAACGGATTCCACTCTAGATGGTCTGGTGGATTACTACGAGGCTGGTCCACCGGTTACGGTTCAAGCGTTCGGGCCTTTTGGTGAACTGTTACCGGGTCTGACGAGCGGACCCCTGTATCATTTAGGATTCAATCGGCTTGAGAGGCACTCTCAAAGCAACGGAGACCAGTACACTACACTCGCCCGACTCTATTCGTCCCAAATTGGACGGTGGTGGTCCGCGGATCCGATCTCTGATGGATCTACAAGCCCTTACATCGCCTTCTCCAATAACCCGATCCTGCTGGTTGACTCCACGGGAGGTACCGAGGCTGCACCTAAAGCTGAAAAAAAACGGGACATTGTTGACCCTGAAATAACAACACGAGAAGAGATCGGAAAAGTGACACTAGGTCCAAGTGCGAGAGCTGAAGCAGAGTACGAAGCCACGGCGAAAAGAAGCGTTGACACGGACGCTGCCAACCGCATGGAAAAGGAGCTTAACGAGCTTGTGTGGGCCAACGTCGGAGATGAATATCGCGTTCTTACAAGACGTAAGCTTGTCATGATTCGAGCCGGCGAGCAAATCCGTCAAGAGGCACTGAACCAAGAGGTGTCGCCTGATCCCCTCTTGGAACAGTATAGGCCTTTTGTGGAACAGTATCTGGGTGAACGTGTCTTCGCAGAGTTGCCGGTCAACATTATAGGCAGCACAGCCGGGACCGTGCTAACCCGCCGGGCGTTGATTCGTAGCAGAGCACGACAAGATATAGAGTCGTTTGAAGCCCAGGCGCAGGCGGCCTCAGGCACTATCAGCACGATCCTGCAATTATTCTTCCCCAGAACAGAGGCGCGTATTCAAGCCGCAGAAACGCGAGAGGTGGTAGAGCAGCTACCTCCCCGCTACTCTCGGCGAATGGTATTTCCTGGACAGTTCCCTCGAGGAGACTGAAACACTGCGAGTATCGAGAGCCAACGCAGAAACCGGCGTTTCAGAAACCCGCAACTCTAAAGGGAAGTGCGGTACCAGAATCACTTTGTGGTCATTAGTGTCCGGACCTTCGTGTGCATCTCTCCCATCGGTGTTGCCGTGGAGCCCTTCATTTCCACAGTTGCCTTTGCAGCATGACCGGCTTTGAGATCCAAGTATGCCCTTCCAATGACGTTAAATGTAGTAGGTGTGAACGTGGGACCTGTCGTACTGAGGGTACCGTTGATCCCGATTACTGCAATGTTCCCAATCATGCGGTCCAAAGTAAAACTGGATACAAAAGTCATCTGTGCTCCTGGCGTACGTACCGAATCAATTGCTTGCGTTATTGAATCGCGCCACGTTGCACCTGGTCTGACCGGGTCCGCGGGAAGGAGGCAAAACGAGGTAAGCGGCCCAAGGGTTGCGCGAGTCTGTCCTGGGTCGGGGATCCCCTTTGCTTTCGCGGCCACGCTCTTCACGTGAGGACCCGGGTTCACCTCCATACTGATGACCTTACCACGGGTAGTCATTCTCATCTTTGTCGTTGTGCCTCGCATCAATTCAGCCACCTCCGGAATTGCAGTGGCTTGACCTCGCGTAGCGGGACTCCCAATCCGAACCGAATCAACGACCTGAGTCACCCTGAATTCGTCTCCAAGTACGGCTGTAACTGTGCTCGATTGCCATACGGCCATCCGCATGAATGCCGCAGTTGTATCCTTCTGTATCTGGGTCACTGGCGTTCCACCTATGAATGTCTCGACGACAATCTCATAGTGTGTCGTCTGGCCGTTTGGCGGGTGCATACGCAGGAGCACGTCCTGTGCAGCTAGCTGGGGGGAGCCGAAAATCAGAAGGGTGGCGGTGACTGAGCGTCGCATCGTAACTCGAAATCATTCTGGCGTACGCGAACGGGCCTTGATTCTCACACGTCGGTGGGTATCGGGCAGCGTGGATCGACACGCCGTTTTTTTTCAGAAGCACCGATCTGACTGCCGCGGAGACCCTCGGGATCCTAGACCTACTAGATGCAGGTAGCGATGAGTTCCGTCAAGGCTGGAAACGATAAGCCCCGGCGACTGACTGAAGCCCGTGGAGGGCTGCTTAGCCGGGCAACACTTGCGGATCCGCCTTCCCACTGTGCCGCTCTCCAGTCATCGACAGAAACCTCTGATTCGGCCCGATCAGCCACCGCCTCCGGCGGGATCACAGTCCGCCACCATCAAATTCCCGCGCCAGTAGATCTCGGTTCTCCTCCACTGACACCCCGCAGCTCGCCGCCCGCTCTTTTACGACCTGAAGAAACAACTGGGGTCTCGATATGGTCGACGCTAATTGCACTGACCCGGATCCCATCGCATCAAAGTTCCACTGCCGCCACCCGGTCAGCCGGGGCCCGGCGCGATTTCGCATATCCGCAAACCCACTTTACCCGTACTTGACTCCTCTCCATAGGTTTAAACCTGCAAAGCTCCGACAATCCAAAGATCGATTCCGCGACCTGCCCAGGCAGTCCGGTAGAGATCGTCACCGCTGTCGAAAGGGAGGGGGCCAGAATGCCTACAACTCATGCTGTTGAGCAAGATGTGTTCAGCATCTTTGACGATCTGAAGCAGCGCGTTCTCGGCATAAGCGATGTCACCAAACCTCCAGAGGGGTTCAGCTTTTCCTTCTTGCCTGCGGGAAGGCCAGTCAACGCTGACGACTACGCAAAGCCCTGGACCCCAGACCTTACACTTGACACGGGTGCTGGGGCCTCAACTGCCGATCCGGCGGTGCTAAATGCCATAGCGAGGCGGCAACGCAATCTGATGAATCTGAGTTTGATGGTGGATCACAAGCTTCAGATGAACGGTTCCGGGCTGGTCGAGCCCGGGGCATCCAAAATCAGCGAAACCTGGAAAGTCTTGTTGACCGGTGCGAATGCAGTCCCGCTGCCTCCCATTAATGATCCGAACCTCAAAGCGGCACTCGACAGAGCGACGAAGTTGTTGGTGAAGCCAGACCCGGAGGACCCCGAGAGCGTCGTTCTGACGGATTCCTACCTGAAGTATAAGGATTACATGAAGAAGTACTTTAGGGCCATCCAGGCGTACACGGCACAGTATGTCGCAGCCATGTCCAATCCGATCACAGCCCAAACCTGGCCGGTTCTCGGGCCGACCTACAAGGCTGACGTGGATGGGGCGATGGATGACTGGGTGTCGTTCGGCAAAAAGGACAAGATCGAGGAAGCGCTAAACCTGCTGGATGCACAAGGTAGTGACGCAGCGACTGCGATGATCGCCTCGTCAAAAAAGATCTTCGACCGCTACCAGGTGGCCGCCGGAATGATTGCCGCAACCATTCCGTACGTGCAACTCTTCCCCACGAATTGGTGTGATCCCGCCGCCGGGGATGATGGCTGGACAACCTACACCTATGACATGGCAAAGGCGCGAACTGAAACCAGTGCGGCGAGCAAATCCTGGGGAGGCGGCGGGGTCAAGCTAGGGTTCTGGAGTTTTGGCGCTCGCGCGAAGCATTCCGACTCTCAGGTTCACGAGGATTTCTCCTCTGAGGGTCTCTCCATCAGCTTCAAGTATGCCGTAGTGGACATTGAACGGCCATGGCTGAACACAATCCTCCTGAATTTGAGCAACTGGTTTGTGGTCGGTTGCAAAAAGAATTGCATCTCCAATGGAGATGCTAACCAACAGAAGCCTTCCGACAATGAGGCATTCTGGTTGCCGGCCATACCAACGCAAGTCATCGTGGTCAAAGACCTTGTAATCAAGACCCAGGATGCGCAGCGATTCGCCGGCAGCGTGAAGGCAGGGACGTCTGGCGGTGGCAGCTTTGGTTGGGGCCCGTTCACGATTGGTGGGCACTATGAGCACGATTCCAGCAAAGGCACGAATTCCATTGAGCAAGTCGATGGCGGGCTGAAGATCGATGGTGTGCAGATCATTGGTTGGATCAGCCAGATTCTGCCAGCGAGTCCCAAAGTGGACTCCCCAAACGTGCCATGACGGAGAACGCCCAGGTGTGGCCGTCATACCATGGGACTATAGTTGACCGAAGTGCGAGCGGGTCAAGCAGTCGCGCGCTTTACCCGCTCAGAGGGGAGGTGGTATGCCGGTAGACCTCGCGAATCTGATGCAAAATGTGCACGACTATTTCCTTAACCTTTATTCTGTTCACGATGATACAGGTGATCGACGCACTTTTGTAGCGTTCGAAAGAATCGGTCTCACTATTCCCTTGTCCCAGTTCAAGCGGTCTCCCGAGGATACGGCATTCTCACCGGATGTAGCAGCAGAGAGGGTTGCGGCCATTGTTAACTCCATGACAGGCATTTCGGCAGATGCATTCGGGGACACACCTATGAAGGTGGACGACTTCTACGACATGTTGCTGATCGGGGCAACGCCCCGAACCGGCGATGAGCCCGCCCTTCGTTTCTTTGCTGACTTGCTGGCTCAGGCGAAGAAGGATTTCAGCTGGGCGGTTCGCGCCTCAATGTTTCTGGGCGGCCCCCAGTTCCACCAGGTTCAAACGACACCGAGCGATTGGTTTGACGCGGACACCATGGGGAACTGGACGCTGTATCAATCGTCCATTGACTCACCGCAGGCTCCTCGCGCGCCGGGACTAGCGCCGCTTTCCCTGAAGGTTGCCACCTGGAAGCTTGATTTGGATCTGTCGACCATCATGAATGGTTTGCGGGTAAGCCCCCTTATCCGCTCGAAGGTCGACCCGACCATGCGCCGAATAGTTAGTGAGGATCCTGCTCTAACGGGTTCCGCGAGACAAAGGCGAGCCGCTGCCGCCGCCAGGGCTATGGCGGTTGCACCCGGTGGTGCGCCGACTAAAAGGGCTCGGTCTGCGGTCACCTTGTTTGCGGGCTCGCACATCGACCTTGGTAGCAAGTTCATTCTTGAGCGGGAGATCGCCAAGGAAGTCCCGACGGAAAAGGTATCGTCGGACAGTTTTAAGATGTCCTTCCAGTACTGTATGGTGAAGGTCGATCGCCCTTGGCTCTACCAACCGTTCCTGCAGAACCAGTCCTGGTATGTGCCAGGTCATCGAAGTGGAACTTTTTCGGATGGGCGAGTTCAAGACAACAGCGGCCAATTTCCCGCGATGCCGGTTGCATTCATAGCAATAAAGGACCTAAGCATTACGGCCAATTGGTCTATCAAGGACGCAGATAAAGCCCAAGCAGCGGCCGGACTAGGGCCGTTCTCACTCGCGGGCAGCACGTTCAATGGTACGACCCTGTCGTCGACGGACATTCAGATCATCGGATGGATTTGTACCATTCTGCCGACTCTACCGCCCGCGACCGACCCCGCTTTGCCTAAGTAGAATGGCTCATCCCGAGCCCCCGGCTACGAGCTCGGGAATACAAATAGGATCACGTTTCTCCGGGCAAGGAGGTTTGCAATGACAGCGCCACTAGCGACGGAGAGAAGACCTCCTAGCCCAGTCTCTCCGAGTTTGGTCCCACCTGAAGGAACAGCGTATCACGTCCAGGACTTCGATACCTGGGCTTCCATTGCCAGCGAGCATCACCGGGATGCTTGGGAATTGATCGCTTTCAATTTCAGAACGCGCGACCCGGATGAGGTGAGTTGGTATTTGCGTGAGTATGTGGGTTGTACGCAGGTGGCACCTGACGGGCACAACTGGGACTTTACCTCCGGAATAACGGGCGGCAAAGGCGCCTGGAAGGGAGGCGTCATCTACTTGCCCCCTGAGAATGTCAGCTTCGAACCGATGCCGGTGCTCGGCCAATCAGACGCTCTGCTGTCCAGCCGGCTCCCCAACGCCGAGGACAGAAGTGCGGGGAAAGACTTTTTCGAAGCGATCATGAAAGCAGCTCACGAGGGAGCGCGCAAATTTGGCGAACTCGATGAGTCTACTGTCGACAACATCATCAGTGAAGCAACAGAGATTTACGAAAAGACTGAAGACGTGATCACCGTGGCTGAGGCAATGTTGGACTTCGAGATCGTAGGAGAGCTGGCCTCCACCCTGATGGGCCCTTTGGGGAGCGCAGTCCAGGTGGTTGAATTGTTGCGTGAGATCGGATATTCCAACCAGATCAAGGACATTGCCCAACGGCGCCGGACATACTATCAAGCACTGGCCGGTGGATTAGCTATCGGGCTGGACGAGGCTTATAGACCGCCCGTGCCTCAGAACGCCCTGCTGGCTGGGGTATTCCAAGTTGGGCAAAATATTGTGGAGCACACCTCGGTACGAAAGAGACTACAGCTCATGGTCGAGTTGATCGAGAATGGTTATTTCCAGAGTGCCTATGGTGACCGACCACAGAGCATAGAGGAGTACCGGGCGTTGTTGAAAGGCCAGGTTTTCTATCAAGCAGTCATGAACAGATTCGAACACCATGAATACCTCTGGCGCTGAGCGTCTAGATCGGAGGCGTGTTCAGCGGATCGTGGATGCCCAACTCAGCAGCTTGGCGGCATGTGCTGGGCTTCACCAAGCGTAATGATCGGTCAGGCCACGTACAAGCAGCGCTACTCGTCGACTTCCTCCTCGTCCGCACCGCCGACCATGTCGGCGATCACCGCATCGTCGGCGGTCACCAGGAACTCCGTGACCCCAAGCAGGGTCAGCAAATTCACCTGGCGGTTGCTGAGGAGCGCCGCGGCAACTGCCGGCCACTGGAGACGGTCTCGCGGGTTTAGGGGCTCTGCCGGATTAATAGGCCGAATGACACCAAGCGATGCCAGAGCTGCCGGCAATCCACCCGGAGTTGTTTCAACCAGCATCTCCAGGAACTCGGTCACCACGGCTTGGGTTGGGTCGAACAACGGATTTGCCGCATTGCCGGCCCACTCGAGCGCGGCAACCACCTCCTCGGCAATTCCAGTTGCCGCACTCCGGTCTAACCGCTGTTCCAGCTGTCGTTGCCTCTCGGGCGTACTGGCCGCGACGCCTCCCGATTCCGGCTGTGCGGGTTCGGTGAAGGGCACATCCCCTGGTGGGCTTCCCGGCGTTCCTCCAGGAAGATAGGAAGACCGGGGTTGGTGGCCAGGGCCGAGATCGAAACGGACCGGCGGCAGTTGGCTGGTACGGAACGCAGGTAGGTTCACATCCCATACCACCGATTCAGTGAGCTCGTCATCCCAGTGCTGAAACAGATCCTGGACCGCGTGGTCGACCTGGTCGGGCAGTCCCTTCATCCACCGGATTGCGGCACCCCCGGCCTCCAGGGCGGCCTTTGCCTTGTCCAGCGCTACCTGCAGCGGAGTCGCCAGGACCGACGGTAATGCGAGCGGACCGGCCACCTGCGGTGGTCCGAATATCGATGGGGCCATAATGGAAGGGACGGCGAGCGGAGCCATGGGAAGAGCTCCAACGAGCGGGAGCACCCCCTGGCTCTGCATTGCCGTCCGCGCCGCGGCGATCGCTTCGGCCAGCATCGCCTCGACCTGGGCCATCTCGGCTGCTTCGGCCCCTTCGGCGGACAAGGACGCAATCATCCGCGTCGTAGCCGCCACGGACTCCATCGCAGCAGCCTCGCCGCTCAGCGCCGCAATCGCCTCGGCGCCGGCGGATGCGACTACGACCGATCCCACAACGGCTGCCGCCATCGTCGCACCAATTTCGACATAGACCTTGGCAGCCATCACTGAGCGTCTCATTCGCAGCGCTTCGCGGTACGCTTCCCGAAGCGTCTCAATCGACTGGTCTCGGCTCCTGATCAGCTGGTAACATACAATCCCCGGCTCTTTGGGATAGCGCAGCACCCGGAGACTGCCGAAGAATGGGATGGTCAGAGTGATCTGTGCGATTTGCCCGGGAATTCCGAAAGGGAAGGTCACACCCGGACGGAGCCGCACCGGTCGCCATTGACCCGCTACGAGTTGCCGGCTCCGTCCTAACTCGGAGCCCTGATAAACCTCAATCCTATGGTCCAATTCGTTGCGGCCGGCCTCACGCTCCCGAGGGTTGTCCTTCTTGATCTCGTAGCAGTCGAGTGAAGCAATGTCAAAGATGTCAAAGCGACTCTGACCCGGTCGCCGCTGATACTCGGGCAAGCGAGCAGCGGTCGCCGAAGCGATCCGCAGACTGTTGATTCTCGCTTCCCACTCGGCGCGGACGGCCTCCTCGGAGATTTGATCCAATCCGATGATGGTTGGGTCGTCAGCCACTTCGGCAAGGGTCCCTGATCGGCCTCGAAAAAAGATCCGGTTGTCGCAGCTGACCGGGTGCTGCCAGCACGTCTCCATCAGATAAAGGGCCTGAATGCCTACATGGGCGATCTGCCCCAGCAGCCAATGACGAGTTCGTTGCTCGTTGGCTGGTGGAGCAGCAGGCGCCGCAGGTGCGGGTGGTGCCGCCGGAGGTGGTCCGCCACCCATGGCTCAGGGACCTGGAGTAAGCGGTGGCGGGGCCGGCAGGGTCGAATCCTCCTGCAGATGCACGAGGGTTGTAGGCAGCGAAATCCGCCACGGGCCGCGTACCCGACGGCCGTCCACCGGCCCGTCAATCCGCTCCAGAATCTCTGCCGCAATGCCGCGATAGAGCGGGTCATCCACGCCTGGCGCATCGCCGCCCCCCCAGACTCCCCAGCCGGCCAGATAGGCCTGGGCCAGGCGCTCGAAGCCAGGCGTCACCGGGACCGTCACCCGGGCAGAGCCCGCCTGGAGGAACTGAGCGAACATGGGATCGGCGTCGGTCTCCGCCATCAGGGTAGGCCAGCTCGCCCGCGGCGCCCAGAAATAGGGATAGTACACCGCGTCCAAGTTCATCCACTCGAACGCCTGCTCCAGGAATTGAACGGTACGTCCGTAGCGTGCTACATCTGGACGCAGTGCAGGTCCTCCGTCCCCGTCTCCTATCCAGCCTTGTTCCCCAACAGTCCCGGGTCCCTCCAGCAGCTCGATTACCGCGTGCTTGAGCTCGTTGCTCTCGATCCTCCGGAGTTCCTCCGCGGGTCTGGCGGTGATCTGCTGCCGCAAGGTGCTCGTCGCGCGGGCCCGGGCGTCATAGGCGTTGCGGAGTCCGGCATAGGCGGCCAGCGCCTTCTCATGCAAATCAAGCTGCCAGGTGCGCAGCACAGTGGGGTCGGCGAGGCAGGTCAGAGCACCCAGGATTTCGAACCCGGCCGCGAAGCTGTAGGCGCTTATTTTCAGCATCCCGGTCGGCTGATCGGGTATGCCCCAGCCTGGCCAATTCGCGTCCTGAACCCAGTCTTGAGCAACGTCCTCCCCTCCCGGGTGGGTTGCCCCAGCCCCTTCGTCGGCTACGTTCGACCATTGACTCCCGATTTTCATCTGTACATTCCGGTTATATCCGACCGCCCGAGCCTGGTAACTGACGCTGACGGCGTAGTATCCGGCGGGAATCTGGACATCCACGCTGACGAAGTCCTGCGAGGCGGTCGTGTCATCATCGGGCTTCTTCCAGGCGGTCTGGGGAGGCTTGCTGATGGTGAACGGCACGACCTGGGTAATCGGTGGTGGAAGTCTCAATCCAGTCAGTCCCAACTCGCGCTGCAGAATGGGAATCGCTTCGGCGGTGTAAGTAGTGGGATCGCCCAGCCCAAGCTCCTCCAATGTCCTGGGCGGGGTGCCGGCGCCCGGCACCGCGCGTTCCAGGTCCCGGAACCAGCGGAAGTACTTGGCCGGCTCCGGGATCTCGAACTCGAAGACGAGCCGCCCGTCGTACTGCCAGAGCTCGCACTCGTAGATTCGGTCCACCCAGCGGTACACGCCGACCACGTTGCCGGTCGCTTCCCTGGCATCGAAGGTGTGCTTCACCATCTCGTCGATCTGGGTGGTGGTGCGGGTCAGCCGCTGGGTCTGGATCCGCTCGGTCAGCTTGGCCGCGGCGCGCTCGGTGACCTCCTTGGCGTACTTTGAGGCGTTTTTGTCGGAGGTCTCCCTGGAATAGGAGAATCCCGCGGACGCGTCGGCGGTGATCTTCGCGACGCCGTAGCTCGCTTGGACATTGACGTGTCCCTCAGCCTTTGCATCAATCCTGGTCTGGGCCGACGTCTCACTAGCCATCTCGTTCCGGGTGTTGGTCTGGGTCTCCTTCTCCTGTTCGGAGGTGCGCTCCTCCAGCTGAGCCACTGTCGATTCGGTGGTTTCGACCCGGCGGTGCAGCCGCTCGCGGGTCTCGCCCATCAGCACATTCTCGATGTGAGCGATGTCGCCATGCTCGTAACCCACCGGCTTCTGGCGGACCACCAGCAGGTCGAGCACTCCGGGCGGCCGCACCAATGCCCCGGTACGCGGAGTCCGCACGATCTGAAAGGTGGGCCGCTCCCGCGCCGGCATTGGTCCTATATGGGTCAACGCGACCCCGGTTCCCCGGAGTGCCCGGAGAACATTCTCGGTCGAATCCATCGGCTCCCGCATGGTGGCGCTGAAGCGGGCGATCGCCAGCTCGCTGCCCTCACCGGCAGCCTCGCCGTTTCCGCCGCCGGTGCTCAAGGTGGTGCTGCCGCCCGATGCTCGCCGGCCCAGCTCGCGCAGGGCTGCGTGAGCTTCCTCCACAATCATGACCGGATCGGGTTGCCGCCGCACTTCGAATTCCGCTCTGCCGGCATTGACTGCCATTGCGGGGACTGTCGCGGTAGCTTCGGTCCGGGCAGCCGGGACGACCGCCTGGGCTCCGGCAGGAACCCCGACCTTGGGCAGCAGGACGATGGCGCGCTGGAGAAAGTCGGTGATCTCGGCGTTGGTCGGCAGCTTTCCCGCGGCCACCTGCTCGGCTACGAGAATGAGCTTGAGATGGCGCAGCGCGCCGCTGCGCTCGGCCTCAGAGGCGCCGGCGTCGAGGGTCGCTGCGAGCAGTGCGTCACCGGCGGCTGCCCGTGCAGCCGTAGAGCGATTGGCGAGCCAGCTCTGCGAGGTGAGATCGGTAGCGCGATGGATCGCATCGAGTACTTCCTTCTTGCCTCCGCTCGCGACCACCTTCTCTAACTGCTGTCCCAGCTCCTGGTCGGGCGGACGCGGCGCGCGACGCCGCTGTTGCGCGGCGAGCTGCTTCGCTTCTCGCAGATTGGTGGCGGCGGTCACGTCCGACAGGAAATCCGATGTGGCAGTGGAGCCGTAGGCGGGGACTAGCAGACCGAGATCGTCGCCAGGCGGCTGCACGGCGCGATGGGCCGCGAACCGCATGATGTCTTCCATTGCGTCCTCCCGCAGGTGGACCCCGTTCGCACCAGGGTAGCGGATGGCGCGGCGCCGAGGAGACAAGGACGGCGTCGGACGGCGATTGTGCACCGAGCTGCGCGGGGATTCGACGATAAGTTAGCAGCGGGACCGGCCTGCGATAGGGGGAAACTCGCACCAGAATCACATCTTTTGCGACAGATTCGCGGCGTTTTCTGTCGCATCCGCCATAGGAAACGGCCCACCAGCCGGTGATTATGCTCGTCGGAGCGACGTCACCGCGATGGCCGAACTCGCCGAGCTGGGCGTGCGCCGCATCAGCGTGGGCGGGGCGCTGGCGCGAGCGGCGTGGGGCGGGTTCCTACAAGCGGCGAAAGAGATCGCCACCCGGGGAACGTTCAGCGGCGTCGCGGGAGGGGTGCCGTTCGACGAGATCAACAAGGCGTTCGATTGACATTGCGAGGGTGCCGGATGGTGTGAACACGGCCCGTCCGACGACGGGCCATTTCATGATTTTTTTGGCGTGGACGCCAAGCCGGCCCAGGAGGGCCGGCCTCTTTATTGGCGCGGTCCTCCGGACCGCGGACATTCCCATCGCCGAGAAGTCCCGACGTCCATCTGGCGGTTCTTGTCCCGCGACCACACATTCGACCGTCCTCACCAACGGCACCGCATGCTGCGCGCGATCGGCTGGGTCGCACTCCTGGTCCTCCTCACCGGAGGGATGGCCGAGAAGCGCTCTGCCGTCATCCCCAACGACAACCGCACCACCGCGGGCCGTCTCTCGAACGACACCCTCCAGCTCCGGCTGGTCGTCGGCCTGGCCGCCTGGCGACCCGAGGCGGACAGCGGGCCCGAGATCGAGGTCGCGGCCTTCTCCGAAGAAGGGAAGTCACCCCAGGTCCCCGCCCCACTGATCCGGGTGCCGGCCGGGACGGTGATATCGGCGACGGTCCGAAACGCGCTGGCCGACTCGACCCTCCGGATCTACGGGCTCGCCACCCGGCCCGACGCGGTGCATGACAGCCTGATGATCCCGCCCGGCCAATCCCGCTCGGTGACCTTCGCCGCCGGCGCCCCCGGCAGCTACATGTACTGGGCCTCGCTCGGCAAGGCCAAGGGCGAGCGCGACGCCGAGCGGGAGCAGCTGGCCGGAGGATTCATCATAGAGCAGCCGGGCCGGTCCCCGCCGGATCGGGTCCTGGTGATCAACATCTGGGGATCCCGGATCGACTCCACCCGCTACCGTAACGCCCTCGCCATCAACGGCCGCTCCTGGCCCTACACCGAGCGGCTCGAGGCGACGGTGGGCGACACGCTCCGCTGGCGGGTGCTCAACGCCAGCAAGCGGGTGCACCCGATGCACCTGCACGGCTTCTACTACCGGGTCGATTCGCGGGGTGACACCTTCGCCGACACGGTCTACGCCGAACCGGGCCGGCGGCAGGTGGTGACCGAGGTGATGCGGCCGCTCTCCACAATGGAAATGACCTGGGTGCCAGAGCGTCCAGGAAACTGGCTCTTTCACTGCCACACCGGCTTTCACGTAGTGCCGCGCTCGCGGCTCAATCCTCCCTCACCCCAAGACCAGATGGCGCACGACGCAGCCACCCACATGGCGGGGCTGGTACTCGGCATCGCGGTTCGTCCCCGTCCCGGCGCGCCCGAGCCGGTGCGGGGAAAGGCGCGGCGGCTCCACTTGTACGTGCAGGAGGGAGCGAGGCGGGGCTGGGCGCCGAGGACGATGGGATATGTGCTGCAGCGGGGAGCGCGACCGCCCGCGGCGGACTCGGTCGAGCTTCCTGGATCGGTACTGGTTCTCACCCGCGACCAGCCGACCGACATCGTGATCGTGAACCGGCTCAAGGAGCCGACCGCGATCCACTGGCACGGGATCGAGCTGGAGAGCTACTCCGATGGCGTGACTGGATGGAGCGGGGCCGGCAATCGGCTGGCGCCCTCGGTGATGCCGGGCGACTCCTTCGTCGCGCGGCTCACCCTGCCCCGGGCCGGCACCTTCATCTATCACACCCACCTGAACGACATCGAGCAGCTCACTTCGGGACTTTATGGCGGCATCGTGGTGCTGGAGCCGGGCCAGCGCTTCGATAGCCGGCGGGACCACGTGTTCGTCACCGGCTGGGACGGGGACACTCGCCCGCCCAAGTTCCCCCACCTTATGATCAACGGTGACTCGGTGCCGGGCCCGATGACGCTGGCCGCCGGAGTGTCCCACCGGCTCCGGATCATCAACATCAGCCCCGGCGGACTGATCCGGTATTCGATCGTTCGCGACACCTCGCCCGTGAAGTGGAAACAGCTGGCCAAGGACGGGGCCGATCTTCCTCCCGGCCAGGTTCGGATGACACCGGCGGTCCGGCAGATCGGGGTGGGCGAGGCCTACGATTTCGAGTTTACTCCCGAGCCGGGCAAGTACCGGATGACAGCGGAGATCCGCGACAAGCCGCTCTGGACCCGACAACTGGTGGCGCGATGAGCACCCTCAAGGACGCTGCATCTCCCGTCGCACCTCAGCGAAAGCCACGGGACGACGAGATCGACGTCTACGGGCTGACCCACACCGGGAAGGTCCGCAAGGAGAACCAGGACCACTTTCTCATCTGCACGCTGAAGAAGCAGATGGTGGTCCACGGGACCAGCCTGCCCCACACCGATCACCTCCTGCCCGGGCCCGAGCGGCTCGCCTTCCTCATGATGGTAGCCGACGGCGTCGGTGGCGGAGTCAAAGGCGGCGAGGCCAGCCGGCTGGCGCTCGAAGCGGCGACCCAGTACGTCGCCTACAGCACCCGCTGCTATTACGCCGCCGACTTCAAGGACGACGAATTCACCGAGGCGCTCCAGGAAGCGGCGCTGCTGTGCCACGCGCAGCTGCTGCGGCAGGGCGAGGGCGACCCCGACTGCCGCGGCATGGCCACCACCCTGACCCTCTACCTCGGCGTCTGGCCTCGCGCCTACCTGCTCCAGCTGGGAGACAGCCGCTGCTACCTGCTCCGCCAGGGTGAGCTGTCTCAGATCACCCGCGACCAGACGATGGCGCAGGAGCTGATCGACCTCGGCGTGATGACCCGGGCAGCCGCTGCGAACTCCAAGCTGGCGCACACCCTCTCGAGCTCGCTGGGGGGACGGAACCCCGCCCCGGTCGTCACCCGGCTGGACGTGACCTGGGGCGACGTCGCGCTGCTCTGCAGCGACGGACTCACCAATCACATCTCCGACGATGAGATCCGCGACCGGCTTCGCTCGATGAAGTCGGCCAAGCAGGTGTGCGAGGATCTGCTGCGGGAGGCACTGAAGCGGGGTGGAAAGGACAACATCACGGTCATCGTGGCGCGATCCCTACCGAGCGATCGTTAACCAGTAGATCGTGACGGAGGAGGTTCGGCTATGCGCGGCCGAACTGCCGCGATGCCGCCCGGAGCAAATGAAGCAGATGTAGCTCGCGCTGCAGCGCCTGCCACCGATCTCTCCCCGCCTCCACCGCCCGCTCATACAGGTCACCGCCCTCCGCAAGCTGCCGCTCGCGCAATTGGGCGAAGCGATGGTCCATCCGGCTGAGCTCGGCCGCCAGGCGCCGGATCTCCCGCTCCAGTCGCCCTATCTCACGAGGCGACAGAATCCAGAACCGGTCGGAGTAGGGCTCGACCCTGAGCGCTGGGTCCCGGTCGGCGCAGCGGAGACAGAGACCGGCCGGCGTCAGCTCGAGCGAATCCCCCAGCTCATGGCAGACCGGACAGGTTACCGTCCCGGACGATTCCGGCAGATTGGCCCGGGTCACCGAGAAGGTCTCGTCCCCATTCGGCTCGGCAGGGGCGAGACTCGGCGCCTGACCGAGGGACAGTCCGGCCAGGCCTGCGGCCATCCTGCCGAGTGCGGAGCGGCGGTGCATGCAGTTTCCTTCCGAACAGCCTGATCTAGATTGGGGGGGTGAGCAAAGTAACCGCGGTCGGCCAGTACGTGCGAGGCCTGATCGATGCGCGACCCTTCGGCATCGCCTCGGTGACCGAGTTCGGGGCGCGGAACAACGGGACCGCCGACTGCACTGCCGCCTTCAATCAGGCGCTCGCGAGCCCGGCGCGACTCATCGTGGTTCCCCCCGGGTTCTACCGGATCACCGCTCCGCTCACCATCCCCGGCAACTCAGGCAAATGGATCCTGGGACTGGGCGGCGCTAAGTCGACCGCCCTGGTCGTGGGCCTGTCGGCCGGCCACTCGGGCCGGGCGGCGATCGAGTACACCCAGGACGCCGAGGGGAAAGTCAATCACGCCGGCTGCGTGCTGCAGAACCTCCACCTCATGGGCGACAGCTCGGTCTGCCACGGGGTCCATCTGCAGCAGGTCTCGTATCCCCTGCTGGAGAACGTGATCATCGAAGGCTTCAACGGCGCGGGACTGCTGCTGGACAAGTGCCAGGACGGGTCGTTCAACAACGTCGCCCTGGTGGACTGCGGCCGGACCTCGGGCGATCCCGCCAGCAACGCCGACACTGAGTATGCGGCCCTCCACCTCGTCAGCTCGGTCCCGGACGATCACTGCAACATGCTCCGGTTCCGCGACTGCCAGATCGAGAACAACCGGGTCTCGCCCTACGTCTGGATCGATGACGCCGGCCCGATCGGGATCTGGTTCGACCGGATCCACGCGGAGAACGCCACCGCGCCGGGACAACGCGACTTTCTGCGATCTCGGGGCGGAGACTGCCACTTCTCCGGGATCGCCGGGGTCGGTTTTCGCGAGGGATTCATCCTGGAAGGGTACGGCAGCAACACTTTCTCGGACTCGCGAGATCTGATCAGCGTGGTGGGTCCCCGCAACGTGAACGGCAGCCTCCGGATGTCCAACGTGAAGTGCGGCCCCCTGTCCTGGACCAGCCTGGGAGGCAGCTCGTACTTCAGCAACTGCACTCTGGGCGACGTGAACATCAGCTGGCCGGCCGGAGGGCCCAGCATCTTCACCGCCTGCTCGCTCGGCCGAGTCAGCATCGACCACGCCGGCGCGCCCCACTCGGGAGTGCGATTCTATAACTGTGTGATGGACGGGTATGCCACCGACCCGGATGCGCGAGATCAGTGGCTGATCGATTGCATCGTGAATGGAGATGTGACCGCGCTGGCCCGGCAATCCCGGCTGGAGAACAACTCCATCAACGGCAGAGTCGTGGCCAACAAGACCGACTCATCCTACATCCCGCACCAGAAGACCATTCACGACACCGCGGCGCCGACGGCCGGCACCTGGGAAGTGGGCGACAAGGTCTGGCACTCGGCTCCGTCGCCCGAGGGGAATATCGGCTGGGTGTGCGTACTCGGCGGATCGCCGGGGACCTGGAAGGAATTCGGCCGGATCTCCTCCTGATTGGGACCCTGATGATGATGGTGCCCGTCGCGCATCTTTTCGAGCCCATCCCTGCGTCATTTCGAGCCCACGAGTCCCACCCCTGCGTCATTTCGAGCCCCACCCTGCGTCATTCGAGCCCCATCCTGTGTCATTCGAGCCCCATCCTGTGTCATTTCGAGCGTAGCGAGAAATCGGCCGGGTGAACGTCGGAAAACCAATGCTCGGCCAAATTATGCCATTCGGGATTTAGGGATGCTATGAGGCCGAGTTTCTTTGCTCGCGCATAATCCTTGATCTGCTTCTCTCGTTGAATCGCGGTTTGTGGGACATCCATCTCTTCATAGTAGACCAGATGCTTGATTCCGTACCTCTTGGTGAATCCGGGAATAACCTCCATCTGGTGCTCCCAGATCCGTCGCACCAGGTCGTTCGTGACCCCGACATAGAGCCGTCGAGTCTTGCTTGCCAGGATGTACACGAACATGGGTGGGCAAACGTACTAGCGGGCCGATTTCTCGCTACGCTCGAAATGACGCGGGCTGGCGCGGAATGGACGCGCGATAGCGCTGGAATGGCATGAGCCGGCAGAGCAATGGTTTTCCGACGTTTGCCCGGCCGATTTCTCGCTACGCTCGAAATGACTCCGTGTAGGGACTCGGCATGACGCGGGATGACAGGCGCGACATGACGCGGGCCCGTGCAGGAAATGACTACCTGGGAAAAGCCTCGGGCAGGCCGCCGTCCACGGTGAGGATGTCCCCGGTGGTGAAGCGGAACTTGTCGCTGGCGAGGAGGACGGCCAGATCGGCCACGGCCTCAGCCGAAATCAGCTTGGCTCCCAGCAGATTCCTTCCTTTATATGCCTCCAGCTGCTGCTCCGGGGTGAGCCCCCGGCTGGCCGCGCGCTGCTTCACGAACTCGAGGAACAGGGGAGTCTCGATCTGATCGGCATTGATCGCGTTCACCCGGATTCCGTCGGCACCGAGCTCCACCGCCGCCACCCGAAGCGCCTGGAGCAACGCGGCCTTGCTCCCGCCATAGGCGACCGCATCGCGCCCCGGCACCAGCGCCGCCTTGGAGACCGAAGCCACGATCGATCCGCCGATGCCCTGCCGCTGCATGACCGCCGCTGCCCGGCCGATCGCGGCGACAGCACCGAGATAGTGGACCTCGAGCTGGCGCTGGAGATCTTCCCGCCGGATCTCGGTGATTGGGGCGAACCGGGGTGGCAGACCGGCGGTGTAAAAGAGACAGTCGAGCCCGCCGAATTGGAGTACGGTCTGACGAAACAATGCGTCGAGGCTGGCGTCGTCCCGCACATCGGTCGCCACTGAAATGGCTCGGCCGGGAAACTTGGCCGACACCTCAGTCGCAACGGCCTGGGACTCGTCCCCATTGAGGTCCGACACCACGACGTGAGCGCCCTCCTCGGCGAACCGGCGCGCCGCCGCCGCGCCGATGCCGCTGCCGCCCCCGATGATGACGGCGACGTGACGGGGTAGCAGCTTGGTCGCCCGCTCCTTCGCAGTCTGCTCTTCGATCTTCCGCCGCTCCAGGGGCCAGTGCTCGAACTCGAAGACGTCTTTCTCGGGAATGAACTCGAAGCGGTCCACCGCCTCCGCGTTGGCGATGGTCTCCAGCACGGCCCGGTAGCAGAGATTGGCGGTGACGGCGTTGCGTTTGTCGCTGAAGGCAGTGATGAGGCCGAGGTTCGGGGCGAGGATGACCTTGGCCCAGTCGTTGAGCGGTTGCTCGTCTGCTCTGGCGTGGCGGCGGTGGTATTGCTCGTACTCGACGCGGGCGGACTCGAGTTGAGCCCGAATGCTGGAAATCAGCTGCTCGGCGGATAGAGATCCCGAACCAGCGTCACCCCGGCCGATCCCTCGCTCCGCTCGGGATGACTCGCGGGGTTGGGCCGCTCGCTCCGCTCGGGATGACGCTGGGGGCGCCTGGAATGACAACCAAATGGGAAGACGGCCGGCCCGAAGCAGATGCTCCGGCGTGGCCATTCCGCGCTGGGCGAGCTCTTCCATCCGTTCGTCCGCCAGGGGAGCCAGGACGTCATCCGAGTCGTCGTAATGGAGAATCACCCGTTCCGGAATGCTGAGGGCTCCCCTAATTACTGGCAGTACCAACTCCGCCACATACCTACGCTCTTCAATAGAAGGAGATGATGGAGACGACGTTACCGCCTCCACCACCCGCTGCGCGGGTACCCGGCCTTTCCGCCTTTCCACCAGGTACTCATCGATCCGGCCGGTAGCCTCGACCAATCTCTCGTAACATTCCTCAGCATCGTCTCCCCAGACGACCAGGCCATGATGCGCCAGCGCGAGCCCGATCGCCTGAGCTGGAATCCGGTCGGCCATCCCGTTCGCCCCGCTCAGGGCAAGCTTCGCGACTGCTTTCGCCAGGGGAAAACCGGGCCTCACGTAAGGGACATACACGATCCGTCCCTCGAACAGCTCACCCACCAGCCGCTCCGCCTCGGCGTCCCTGATGTTGGTAAGGCTCATGGTGGGCACGTCGTGGGTGTGGGCGATCACCTTATAAGGAAGGGGGGCGTGCAGCGGAGTCTCCACGCTCGGCGCCGGCCCGTCCCCCACCATGCAGCTCGCCATGAAGCGCATCATCTCGGCGTCACTCATCGACTCGACCTCGCGCAGCCCGGCCAGTTTGCCGAGCGAGAGCCGAGTGAAGCCGTCCCGCCCGATGGTGCGGAGATCGGTGCCGCTGCCCTTCACCAGGAGTGTATCGCCCTCCTTTATAGAGGTGTTGCCCCCGCCGGGTTGGACCAAGCGGGGATCCTGGCCGATGAGGTGGGAGAGCTGAACCAATTGGTCGAGCGAGTCCGGCTCGCTCGCACCGGCTTCACGCCCTCGGCTGCGGCGGGACTTGGTTTGGGATTTGGCCATGACGGGGAAGATGCTGTGGATCGGGGGGCATCGCGAGGGTCCGATACGCGATTGAAACGGCCCGTCCGATGGGCGGGCCTCAAGCCGGCCCAGGAGGGCCGGCCTCTTATTTGGCGCGGTCCGCTGGACCGCGGATACCCCGTTCGCCGAGACGCCCGACGTCAAATGTCTCTGATTGAGACCCTTACGGTGCCGACGCAGAAGGAGCTTGGTATCGGCGCCATTGGACATCGTCGCCTGATGCGGCGAGGAGCACCCGCGGTCCGGAGGACCGCGCCAATTAAGAGCCCGGCCCGTAAGGGCCGGGTGCGCGTCCCCGCGCAAACGAAGAGCCCGGTCCCATCGTGCCGGGTGCGCGTCCACGCGCAAACGATCGTCCGGCGCGGTTCGAAGCGGAGTTGGGAGGCGATCCGCGTTCAGGAGCCCTGCCACCGGCCTATTCCGACCAACAGCGCGAAGAGCGCGGTGGCGAAGAGGACGAAACCCACCGACACCTTCAAGGCTATCGAGGTACGGCTTCGCTTGGCGAAGCGGGACCCAATCACCTCAGTCAGCAGGATGATCCCGGCCACGATGCCGATGAACAGCGGCTCCAGCGGAGGACCGAAGTCGTCGTGCCAGCCCATGCCGGCGATGCCGAGCAGAATAAGCCAGAGCCCCGGCAGACCCAGGGGGATGAGGATGAGGCCGATGAGGCCGGCCGCTATGAAGAGGGCGTAGGCGACGTTGTCGCTCATGAGGGCTGAAAGATGTCCTCGCCCGAGCTCGGTTGACATGGCAAGCTTCGGATGTGCTATGAAAACGGCCCGTCCATCGGACGGGCCTATGCATGATTTATTGGCGTGGACGCCAACCCGGCCCCCTCGCTTCGATGGCTCGGGGCAGGCTCTCACGGGCCGGGTGCGCGTCCATGCGGAAAGATCAATTAGTGCCCCGGCCCCCATCCACCGGCAACCCGCTGGGCACCCGGCCCGGCACCAGCCGCTGGAGGTTTCGCGCGGCCGGATCGGTGAGCGCCTTCATGAACTCGGTCACCTCGTCCACCGTCTGCGGCGCGAAGACCACCCCGGCCAGCAAGGGATCCCGGGTCGCCAGGATTGCACTGGAGGTGGGCTGCACAGTGCCCTGCAGCGCCGTCTCGAGCTGGCTGGCATGGCTGGCGGTGAAGTCCATCAGCTTGGTGTCCGACTCGCTGTAGTGATCCACGAAATCGCGCAGGCTTACATACGCGCCGTCGTGCCCATAGGGACCGGTCAGCTCGATGTTCCGGAGCGCTGGGGTGCGGAAGGCATACTGATCCGCGGGGACCCCGGTCTCCCGTCCCCGGCCGAAGTCATCATGTCCATCGCCACCGTCGCCCTTGCCCGGTCCGAGCTGGGCCACGGCGACGTTGTGGAACTTGTTGTCGGTGAGCGCCGGCCCGTTGTGGCAGATAGAGCAGCGCGCGCTCATGAAGTCCTTGGCGCCCCGGAGCTGGACCTCGCTCATCGCCATGTCGTTGCCGGCCAGAAAGCGGTCCCAGGGCGAATTGTTGAAGGCGAGCTGGTCGGTCACGAATCCCGCGATGGCGTTGCTGGCATGGGCAAAGGTCATCTGGTCGAAGCGGGTGCCGGGATAGGCCGCCTCGAACATCCGGCGGTACTCCTGGATCCGGCCCAACCGGGCCATGATCGCCGCCCAGATCTGCTGCTCGGTGTGGTCGTCCCCGATGGCGGCCAGCTCGTTGCCGCTGAAGGCCCGCATCTCCTCCCGGGAGAGGACCGGGAACATCGGCTGGGCCGAGAAGGCGCCGAACTCGAAGACCCGGGTCATCGCGCTGGTGAGCGCTGCACCGGCGGG
>JADMIO010664028.1_pt1 | contig 26486 bp, 32 predicted proteins | sample 8958161 | NCBI WGS metagenome assembly JADMIO01 (sample SAMN16585339, study PRJNA669376) | soil metagenome | isolation source: Crop rotation soil | place: USA: Cullars Rotation, Alabama | collected 2011 | reverse complement strand
ACATTGGGGATTTTTAATAACTATTTCTAAGATAAGAAAAATTACAGAAAACAAAAAACCCGAAATTATTTTCATAATTCCGGGCTGATTTTTATAAAATTACAAATTTTTTGCTACTTCAGCACAATCATTTTTTTCATATCGGAAAAACTTCCGGCATTAATTCTGTAAAAATAGGCGCCCGACGAAATACCGGAAGCATCGAACGAATACTTATGATATCCGGCAGTAAGATTTTGATTTAATATAGATGAAACTTCCCTTCCGGTGATATCGAAAATTTTCAATTCGACAAAAGAATTTTGCGGAAGCTCGAACTCGATATTTGTTACCGGATTAAAAGGATTAGGATAATTCTGCAGCAATCTGAACTGCTGTGGAACTCCAATAATAACTTCATTCGTTAAATTATAATATTCATAGTTACCATTATAATCCATTTGCTTTAATCTGTAGCGGAAAGAACCTACTTGCAAATTTCTGTCTTCAAAAGAATAATTAATTTCGTGATTTGAACTCCCATTTCCGCTTACAAAAGCAATTTCCTTAAATTCACCTGTTGATTTTCTCTCAATTGAAAATCCTCTGTTATTCATTTCCATAACTGTAGTCCAAGAAAGCTTCACAGAATTTCTATTCAAAAGTGAAGTGAAACTTGAAATCTCAACAGGCACTGCAGAGTTCCAGTTAATTGCAATTCCTTGCGGATAAGGAATGCCTGATATTAATGAAGTTACCGATGCGCCTGAAGTTGTTGCGCGGCTGATGTCATCTGTTGTATTATCTGTCCAATAGATTAAGGAATTATCCGCATCTATTACAAGCCCGCGGGGATTTCCTGTTAAGCCTGAAACAACGTCAACTTTTGATACAGGCAATGAGCTTACATTTCCTTTTTGAATTTTATCAATTCCGGAGTCAATCCAGTAAATATTGTTATCCGCTGTATTGAATGCAATTCCCCATACCTGATTAAGACCCGTAACAACATCTTCGAGAACTGTACCGTCAGCATTGCAGCGTATAATTTTTTTCATGCCTAGTCCGTTATCAGCGAAATAAACTTTACCGCTTGGAGCGTCATAAGCAACATAGCCGGGCGATACAAGTCCCGATGAAACAATGTCAGTAATGCTTGCCCCTGCTAAAGTTGAGCGCTGGATTTTTTGAGTTAGGTTATCAGCCCAGAACATCCTGTTATTAGAAACGTCTAACGCAATTCCTCTTGGACCCGATAAGCCGTCAACACTTGAAAGAATAGGCGTAACAATTAATGTTGTGAGGTTAATTTTACTGATGGATGAGCCTGCAAAGTCAGTCCAGTATAATTCACCGGCGGTTAAATCTATTCCCAGTGCATAACAGGAAGATACTCCTGAAAGAATATCGGTAGTACCCCCTGTACCGTCAATATTATGCTCCTGCAATTTTCCCGATGAGCCGTCTGTCCAGTAAATTTTCTGTGCGCCTGCGGCAGAAAAAATTAACATCAGAAAAGTTATAAAATATTTTTTCATAATTCAGAATTGTTTGTCAAAATTTTTTGTTTATTATTTATCATGCTAATCTAATCTCCCCCGCTGTTATTCGGGAAGATTCCTTCAACAGCAATTGCAAAAGTAACAGTAAGGTATGGCTGCAAATTTTCATGCGCCTGACTTGAGCCTGTAACACCTATGGTGGATACGCCCAGTATTCCGTCAAAGGTGGTTCTGCAAGCAGGAATTCCGTCTGCGTTTTGGGCAATATAATTTCCTGAAGGGTCTGATAACGTACCGAGACCTGAATTAATATTGAGCGCATGTGAGTGAGCAGGAAGTTGTTGAGTAGTTAAAGTAACTGTCTCTACCCCCGCAATTTCTCCCAGTACATAACTGCTTAACCCCGGACCTTGTCCCTGATGAATAGGAATTCTTCCTCTTAAATCTGGTAAGGCAAAAGTAGTAATTCCATCACCGCCATATGTGGTACCAAGAAGAGTAAACAGAGCATCATATTGCACAATTGGGAGAAGCTGTCCGTTACATTGCATCCAGGAAGTGGGCGCAAAATTAAAACCCACCATTATAATTGAACCAAGGTAAGGTTGTGGCCCGCCCGATGGAGTGTAATTATTTATTACTTCACCGTTTTGCTTTACATAAATGTAGCCGGTTTCTGATGTCACCCCAAAAGGATTTTTTCCTGAAAGACCCGCTGCATTGCTAATCGGCGAAGAAAGCTTTGATATAAAATTTCTTCTGCCGTTATTTAAAACTGTCTTCGAAGAAGATGGTTTTTTATTTTTCTTTTTAAAAAAATTCATAATTTTTATTAAAAAATTTTAAAAATCTGCGTTAACCTTGCGACGGAAATATTCCCTGAGTCGCTATACAATAATTTATTACAAGATAAGGCTGTATGTTTGGGTGCGCCTGGCTTCCTCCTGTATTAGAAACTGCTGCGCTGTTCAAAGTTGCGTTTGCTGTACCCGAAAATCCGTTTATTCCCTCTCCATAAGCTGCAATAAAATTACTTGCAGGGTCGGATGTTGTGCCTGCTCCTGAATTACCACTCAGCGTATGAGTGTGTGAAGGAATTTCTGATACCGATAGTGCCACATTTTCACTTCCCAACGCTGTTCCCTGAGCATAATTTGAAAGCCCGGGTCCCTGACCGTGATGCATTGGCGCTCTTCCGCGTAAATCAGGCAGGGCAAAAGTTGTTTGCCCGTTTCCACCATACTGGTTTCCAAGTAAAGAAAATAAAGCTGCATTTTGCAGAATGGCAAGATGTTGTCCGTTGCACTTTGCCCAACCGCCGGTAGGAGCGAAACCGAAAGCTGCCATTCCTATTTCTGAAAGATATGGCTCAGGATTAATAGAAGGTTTGTAGTGATTTATTATTTCACCATTCTGCTTTACATAAATGAAACCTGTGCGTGATTTTATTGCCATTAATTCTTCAGCTTTCGTGAGTATGGCAACGCCGAACAGAGCTGTTAAAGATTTCACGATAAAATTTCTTCTATCTTCTTTGCTTTTATTATGAAGAGGATTAATAATATATTTTTTATTAAAAAGTCTCATTGTTTTGAAAGTTGTAAAATTATCAGCGCGAAGGAAATACTCCCTGCGTTGCTATACAAAAATTTAATACCAGAGACGGCTGCATGTTATTATGAGGCAAACCTGACCCTGACGCTCCGATAGAACCACTGTTTAAATTTACATTTGCAGAGCCTGCGAACGCCCCTATGCCTTCAATATTCTGAGCCAAATAATCGTTAATTGGTTTTGATGTAGTTCCGGCCTGTGAGCTTGTATTCACTGTATGAATATGCGCAGGTATTTGTGATTGTAACAATGTAACTGTTTCAAATCCGCCGGTTTGTCCCAGCTCATAAAGCGAAAGTCCCTGTCCCTGCCCTTGATGCACAGGCACGCGCCCTCTGAAATCAGGCAGGCCAAAAGTTGAAGTACCGTTTCCTCCGTATCGATTAGAGAGTAAAGAAAACAAAGCAGGGTTAGATGAAACTGCTATTATTTGTCCGTCGCATTTTGCCCAGCCTGTAGGAGCAAAACTGCAGCCATAAATTGTTATTTGACCCAAAAATGGGGAAGCGACTGAAGGGCTGTAATTATTTATTACCTCACCGTTTTGTTTTACATAAACGTAGCCGGTTTTTGATTCCATTGAGAATAAGTCTTCGGCATTTGAAAGAATTGTCGCTCCGAAAATAGCAGTAAGAGATTTGCGAATAAAACTTCGCCGGTCACCTTCCTTTTCCTTTTTATGCAAAGGATCAAGAAAGATTTTCTTCCTGAAAGGATTCATCGGGATTATGATTTAAGTTAGAAAAATTGTTTGTATCTATTTTTCCTCGTAAAGATAAACAACGCTAACTTAGGGAGTGAAGGGTCAAATTTTTATCCGGGCATAGCTTGCAGATTTGTTGGGATAAAGCTATGTGGTTAGTCGGATAACTTCGATAATTTATAAAAACTTTTTGAAAAACACTATCCTTATTATGTTACTTGAAGAAAATTATTAATTTTTTAACTCTACATAAAATTTTAAAAAAAGAATGAATGCAAAAATGTTTTCAAAAAATTAAAATCGCAGAAAAAAATATTTTTAAATGCGTGATATTGATAAATTATTTTCGTTAATTTTGTATAATTCAGTTCAAATAAAAAGTTCTCATGGGAAAAATAATAATTATTACAGTAATTTTGTTTTTCACCGTCCCTGATTTGCAATCACAAGGTCTTTATACTTTTGCAGATAAGACCACAACCCTCGGAGTAAGCGTCGGAGGATACACTTTAAACAACAGCAGCAACTACGGTCCTACAGGAGAAGTTGTTTTATCCATTAACGGAGCATTCGATATAGGCGGAAGATTTGCTTACAAGCAATATTTTCCTGATCAGAATCCTGAGCTTACAGACTTTCGCTCTGAAAACAGATACTCCGCTTTTATTAACTGGTATATTGTAAAATGCAATCTGTCCAAAATAAAAGTTTTGTTTGCTATAGGAGCAGAAGGAGCATACAATACCGATAACCGTGTAACAAACACAGAAGGACTTAACGTTTACACTGCAAACGTAAACGGCACGTTCGGTCTGCGATTTGATTTCGGAAAAAAGAAAATGTTTATCATTCCGCATATATGGCTCGGTACAGAATTTTACAGACGATATGTTGATAACGGTGTTTATGAAGTGCAGGATGCACACAGCCAGACAATATACGGGGTATCACGTTTTGGTTTTGACTGGGGATTTACAATTGGCAAATCTTCTTCTGTAGTGGCTTCTTTTATGCGGACAGATAACGGCAGATTCGGCGAAGGATTTACAGGTGATTTAAGAATAGTGATGGGATTTTAAAACATACAAATAAATTTTATCTATAGAACAAAAAGGGAGCACATGCTCCCTTTTTGTTCTGTGAAAATTATCTGATAAAATTTTTATCTGCAAACCACGGATCGGAATCCTGTGTAATTTGTTCCGGCGCAGTCGGTGGGTCTGTTCCTCTTATGTAGGATTCATTTCCTGCCTCTACCGTAACAAAATATTTGCTTGCAATATTATTTGCCTGGTCTCCGATTTCTTTCATCTTCTTTGCATATTCTTCAATGGAAATTTTCCCTGCTTTAAAATCAGCGTTAATCTGCTCTGATTTACTTCTTATCTCTTCTTCATTGATTGCGCTTTCAGGATTACCGTTGAATTCTACGCTGCCTTCATAGACTCTCAGCAAATTAGTGTAAACTCCGTTTTCCAACTTTAATTCAAAGCTGAAAATTGTACCTCTTACCCCTGCAGTGGCATTGGATGTTTGAATATTCATTTTTTCTCCCTGCAATGCTTTGGTTACGCTTGACCATATTGTTCCTAATACAAGTTTTACAGAAAGCTTATCCATATCAGCATTGAACTGCGCATTACAGTCAACGGTCATAGTGGAATTCGGACCCATCCGAAGAATTGTACCGTCCGGTGCCACGAATTCCGCTCTTGAATTTTCGCCTGTCTTTACTTCACTGCCGTTACTTAAAACCATATCACCTGTTTTCAATTCGGTCTGAATGGTTTCATAGGCTTTATTTTCCCCGCAAGTATATGTTACCGTTAACCTTTCCGTGTAGCCTAAAACTTTTCCTTCTATATAAGTTGCCTTCAGCTTACACTTATCGGAGATTTCATAATAGTTTTTTATTCCGTCAAACGGAATGGTATCTATAGAGGCTCCGTATCTGAATGAATTTTGCGCTGACGCATTTTTCTGAAAGGAAAAAATAAATAAAACAAGAAGAGCTATAAATAAACTTTTCATGATTTTACGTATTAATTTTTGAAATGATTTTTTGGGAAGGGGGAAATTTGGGAGAACGACAAAAATTATGAAAACTTTTTGAAATAAAAAAGGAGTGATACGGAGCATAAAACTAAAAAGGGAGCTAAGCTCCCTTTTTTATTTCTGAAGTTACCCGGAATTATTAGTTTTCCGGTCTGATAGGAAATATTCCCTGCACAGCAATACAAAATGTTAAAACAAGATATGGCTGCATAATATCGAACGGAGTACCGGCACCGGTAGAACCAATTGTAGAGGAACTTAAAGTTGCGTTGGGAGCAGAAGTGCTGTAAATTTGATACCCGTGTTTCTCCGTGGCCAAAAAACCATCCTGAGGAGTTAAATTATCGCCGGGAGCGCTGCTAACGTTGACAACATGATTGTGAGAAGGCATTTGCGATGTTGAAAGTGTAACTGTTTCATTTCCCCCCATATCTCCCAAAACAAAAGCAGGCTGCTGTTCGTTGGTTTCATTAACATGCATTGGAGCTCTGCCGCGAAAATCCGGTAAACCAAAAGTAACTTTTCCATTTCCGCCAAATGTAGTTCCTATCAAAGAAAACAAACCTGTATATTGAGAGATTGGAAGCAAATTGCCATTGCAAAACATCCATCCTTTCGGCGCAAAATTAAAAGGAATTATAAAAATTTCACTTATATACCTGTCTCCTCCCTGGCGCTCATAATGATTTATTATTTCGCCGTTCTGCTTCACATATATTAGACCTGTTCTTGATTTTATTGAATTTAATTCATCAAAATTTTTAAAAACCGTTGCATCGAGTAACCCAAAAACAGATTTACTCATAAAATTTCTTCTTGATACTTCGTTCTTCTCTTTAGAGAATGGATCGAGTAACATTTTTTTTCTTAATGGATTCATCTGAAAAATTTTATTTTAAAAAAAGTATCAAATTAATTTTTAGGGTGCTGCGGGTATACTCCGGTAACCGCAATGCAAAACCTTACTGCAAAAAACGGCTGTCCTAAGTCAATAGGATCGCTTCCTCCGGCATTACTTGTACTTACATTATTTAACGCAGTATCTGAAGTGAGATTATAACGCGAGTCATCAGTTAGAGAAGCCATAACACCCTGCCAGGGACTTTGGGTATCGCCGATATCTGTGCTTCCGTTCAAAGTATGAGTATGAGTAGGAAGCTGATTTGCTGTAAGAGTAACAGAATATGCACCTCCCGACTCACCCAGCGTTCTATTTGTAAGATTATTACCTGTGCCTACTTGAATTGGAAACTTACCTCTTAAATCAGGAACTGCGAAAGTAGTCTTCCCGTCTCCGCCGTATGTTGTGTTCAATAAACTAAACAGCGCTTCATTTTCAGAAATGTTTAAAAGTGCGCCGTTACAATCCACATAGTTTACAGGGGTAAAATCTAACGGAAAAATATTTATTTCTCCCAGGAAACAATCTGAACCCTGCGGATTATAATTATTAATAATTTCCCCGCTTCGTGTTAAATAAGAGTATTCGGTCTTTGATTCCTTTGAAAATAAATCCGAAGCCTTTGAAAGAAGAGATATGCCAAACAATCCCGCTAAAGAATTTCGCACAAAATTTCTTCGCGTTTTTTTCTCTTCATTGCGAAAAAGATTATTTTTTGTTTTTAAAAAATTCATAAATTATTTTTAAAATTTTAAAATTTATTTTTAATCGGATGTAGGAAATATACCTGCCATTGAAATGCAGTACCTGAGCGCAAGAAACGGCTGCATAATATTTACAGGTTCGTATTTTCCTACCGGCTCTATTGCATTTTCATTAAAAGTGATATTTGGAACTGAAGACGTAAATCCGCTCACTTTACCTGCTGCCACTATAGTGTTGCCGGGAATTGTCTCATCTCCGTATTCATCGGTAACGTTAAACTTATGGCTATGCGGTGGAAGGTTGTCTTTGATAATTCTGATGTTTTCAGCTCCGCCTGATTGACCTAATCCTCTATGTGTTAGACCGATTCCGTTTCCCTGATGAATAGGAACTCTGCCTCTCAAATCGGGAAGAGAAAATATATTCAGCCCATCACCTCCATAAATATCACCTATTAAAGCATACAATCCCTGATTATTATTAATGCTAACAACTTTTCCATCGCAATCCAACCAATTAACGGGAGCAAAACCAAATGCTACCAGACTGATTTGCCCGATGTACGGATCTGTGCCTTGAGGTGTGTAATGATTAATTACCTCGCCGTTACGTTTTATGTAAGTATATCCGGTTTTGGATTCTATCGAAAATAAATCTGTAGCTTTGGATAGAATTGTCGCGCCGAAAACTCCGGCAATGGCTTTACGGATAAAGCCTCTTCTTGATGCATCCTCTTTTTCTTTGCCCAGAGGATCAATCAAGATTTTTTTCCTGAATGGATTTTTCATTAGGGGGATTAATTAAGGGAAACTCAGATTTAGGGAAAAAATGGTTCCTTAATGAAAATTATATTACACCCTCAGGAAATTTTTTGTTAATTTATTTATTTTTAATTACAAAGACAAGTTTGTTTGAAGAAATTGAGATGTTGGGTGCTTTCCTAATTTCAAATTTTTCTCGTTCTGATGCTCCGGCGTCGAAACGTTAAACTATACTTAGTCCCCTCCTTCGTAAGGGTAACTATATGCGTGTTGGGACAAAGCGTAAATTCCTCCCTTGAGGGAGGTGTCGAGCGGAGCGAGACGGTGGGTGTTCGTTCAAACACCCCTCCCTTTCGCTCCGCGAAAGTACTCCCCTCAAGGGGAGAATTCTTGTCCCAACTTGTATATAATCTCCTTCGTAAGGAGGGGGAAGCAGAGTTTCAAATTAGGTCACTACAAATGTTCTGTATAAATAAAAAAGGGAGCTGATGCTCCCTTTTAATAAGCAGCTTGCATCTATGGTCTTGTAGGATATATGCCCGCTAAAGCAATACAAAACGATAAGCCAAGAAATGGCTGCATTAGATTTACAGGCTCACCGCCTCCTGCCATACCAACTGACCCGGGGGCCAAATTGGAATCAGGGCTGCTGCTATAATTAGAACTGCCTACCTTATTTACACAAAAAAATGCTCCTGATGCGCTGTCTTGGCTGCCCGGTAAAGTTGAGGCATTTATCTGATGACTATGCTGAGGCATTTCCGATGTATAAAGCGTAACAAATTCACTTCCGCCGATTTCTCCTAAGGAATAACCTGAAGGACCGCCGATATGTATTGGCGCACTGCCTGAGAAATTAGGCAAAGCAAAAGTAGTTCTTCCGTCTCCCCCATAATAAGTTCCCAGTAATGAAAATAATGCTGAGTTCTGAGATATATACATCATTCCACCGTTGCATAATGCCCAGTTATAAGGAGCAAAGCTAAAAGGGAATATATTTATTTCTCCAAGAAACGGGTCAGCGCTTTGAGGTTTATAATTATTTATTACTTCCCCATTTTTTTTCACATAAACAAATCCCGTTTTGGATTCAATGGAATATAAATCTTTTGAATTCATAATAATTGCAGTTCCGAATAATCCTGCTATAAATTTACTGATAAATCTCTTTCTTGATTTCTCTTTTTCTTTATCATGAAGAGGAGCAATTATTGTTTTTCTTTTGAATAAATTCATAACTCATTATTTTTAATTTTCGCAATATTTTTTTAAGAAAATGATGGATAAATTCCATTCACACATATACAGATTCTTACTGCAAGAAAAGGCTGCATTATATTGATAGGCTGCCCGCCGCCTGTCTGCGAGACCGATAAACTATTTAATGCTGTATTCATCTGTGTGTTGAAGCGGGCCTGACCTTGCTGCGCTGCTACAAAATTATCTCCGGGAGCCGGGCTTGTCCCTTGTCCGTTGTTTATAACAAAAACATGGTTGTGCTCAGGCAGTTGATTCAATTGTAAAGCGACAGTCTCGCTTCCTCCGCTTTCTCCTACAGTACGCGTGGTAAGAGTTGGACCTGCGCCTGCGCCAACCGGAACACAGCCCTGAAAATTCGGCACAGCGAAAGTAGTTTGCCCGTCTCCTCCGTATGTTGTACTAATCAAACTGAATAGTGCCTCATACTGGGAAATTTGCAATAAAGAGCCGTTACAATCACACCAGTTTTGAGGAGCAAAATTATAAGGAAAAATTGTAAGCTCTCCTATAAATGCATCATTACCAATAGCACTATCATAAAAATTGTTATCATTTATTTTAAACCCGGAGGAAACCGGCGCCTTTAAAAATCTGTGAAAGGTTTCTCCTATAAAATTTCTTCTTGATTTTTTCTTTTCTATAATTTTAGATGACTTCATAAGTTTTATATTTTAATTTTGTAAATTATGTCACGACCTTGAAGGGTATACTCCTGCCATCGCTATACAATAGTTTATTGTAAGAAAAGGCTGCATAATACTGACCGGTTGATTCCCTCCCGTATTAGCTATAGCTTGAGTGTTCATATTTCCGAAGCCTGAAGGAGGATTGCCTATAAAACCATTAAATGATTTATCTGAAGCAATGAATGCGCCTTGAGGACTGGATTGATCTCCGTCAGCGCTGCATACATTAATATTGTGTGAATGAACCGGTATTTGGTTTACCGTAAGCGTTTGTGTCTCAGCTCCACCCGCTTGTCCTAATGTAACAGAGTTAGCTTGTAATCCGACAGGCACTCTGCCTCTCAAATCCGGGAGCGCAAACGTTGTAACGCCGTCTCCCCCATAGTCGGTAAAAAGAAGTGAATATAACGCCTGATAATCGAGAATCGTAAGAAGCTGACCGTTGCATTGCACCCAATTATTAGGAACACGTGAGAAAGCAAAAATTCCGATTTGGCTCAAATAGGGCTCGGAACCCTGTGGTTGATAATTGTTGATAACTTCGCCGTTACGTTTTACATATACGTATCCTGTTTTGGATTCTATCGAATACAAATCAGCGGCTTTTGCGAGAATTGTGGCGCCGAATACTCCGGCGATGGCTTTACGAATAAAGCCTCTTCTTGATGCATCCTCTTTTTCTTTGCCCAGAGGATCAATCAAGATTTTTTTCCTGAATGGATTTTTCATTAGGGGGATTAATTAAGGGAAACTCAGATTTAGGGAAAAAATGGTTCCTTAATGAAAATTATATTACACCCTCAGGAAATTTTTTGTTAATTTATTTATTTTTAATTACAAAGACAAGTTTGATTAGAGAAGTTGAGATATGGTGTGTAAAATTTAAAAGAGAACTTATGATAACATTTTTTTTAACTAAATTCCTTGCATTTTTCTTATGAGCCGTATCTGCCCGCGATGATTTATTTCATCTTCAAAAACATGAAACCAGTCGTAGTAATAATTATTTGTGAAGGTTGGTGAATATTCTCTGGGTGCGAATAACCATTCATCATCCCGTTTGGAAAATTCTTCAAGTGTTATGTTCCGCTCTCTTTGTAGTTCATCAAGATAATATTCCAATGGATTTCCTTTTATCTTTTCTCTCCCCAATTCACCTAAATCCAGCGCAGGTAAAATGGGAAGCATTTCTTCATCCGTCATTTTCCTGCCTTCAAATGTCCATACCTGATACCATTTATCTACTGCCGCAATATGCGCCAGCAATGCTCCGATTGAGTTAGATGTTTCGCTGAACTGATAATCAAGCTGTTCGATGGAAAGACCTTTTACACTTTGAATTGTTGTTATACGTGCACTGTTCATCATAATAATAAGATGACTCATGTTGGCAGTAAAACCTTCTATTGACTGAATCAGATAAGGATTTTCAATTATTACTTCTTTCATTGGGGAATTTTTTAAGAAATATAAATTAAATTGTTATTGTTTAACAGGTGAAAACAAAAAACCCGAAATCGTTTTCACAATTCCGGGTTTCTATTATTTAAATTGCGTTACGAAGCTGGAGCTTCGTAACGAGAACTTTATTTATTCTTACTGACCTAAATATGCTTTAAGGCCTTTGCTTCTTGAAGCCTGTCTTAATCTTCTTATCGCTTTTTCTTTTATCTGTCTTACTCTTTCTCTGGTGAGCTTGTATTTATCACCGATCTCTTCAAGTGTAAGCGGATTTTCTTTTTCAAGTCCGTAGTATAATTTCACAACTTCTTTTTCTCTCTGAGAAAGCGTATCAAGCGCTCTTTCAATTTCAATTCTGAGTGAGTCTTTCAATAACTCAGTATCAGGCTGCTTCTCTTTCTTATCAGGCATGATGTCGATAAGCTTTGTATCTTCGCCGTGAATAGAAGGAGCGTCCATTGATACGTGACCGCCTGAATTTTTAAGTGTTTCCTGTACTTCGTAAACTGACATATCGAGCTGCTCCGCAATTTCAAGAACGTTTGGCGCTCTTTCATTTTGCTGTTCAAGCTCACTGATTGTTTTTGCAATCTTGCTCTTTTGCTGAACGATGTTAAGCGGCAATCTTACAACTCTTGACTGTTCTGCCAATGCCTGTAAAATTGATTGTCTTATCCACCATACTGCATAAGAAATAAATTTAAATCCTCTTGTTTCATCGAATTTCTTAGCTGCCTTAATAAGTCCGAGGTTACCTTCATTGATTAAATCATTCAATGATAAGCCCTGATTCTGATATTGTTTAGCAACGGAAACCACGAATCTGAGATTTGCTTTTACAAGTAAATCGAGCGCCTTCTTATCACCTTTTTTTATTCTTTTTGCGCAGTCAATTTCCTGATCTACGGTAAGCGGTGTAGTTTTGCTGATTTCTTTTAAGTAAATGTCAGTGGATTGGTTTTCCCTGCTTGTGTACTGTTTGCCTAATTTCATTAAATTAAATTGGCTTTATTAAAAATTACTCTTTGTAAAAATTATTTGAGGAGTATTATACTTTTGTATTACCTGCGGTTGTACAAATTTTATTCCGTATCTTCCGGAATACTCTTCCTGCTTTTCCTTATTTATAAACGAAACAAGCGGAAGTTTAGTTTCGATTACCATTGCGAGCAGCATTGCATCTCGCTCACAAACTTTTTCTTTAAGAAGCTTTCCGATTGTGTGAGAATACCTGTAAGGAATTCCCAGCACTCCCGAGCCGAAGAATGCCTGCTTTGCATTTTCTTCCTGCCGGTTTGAACTGCACTTTGCGAAAACTTCCGAAGCGTTTATCACCGAGGTGAAGCAGTTAAACAAGCTCAGGCATTTTAAAAGAACGGAATCTTTTTCGCCGTAAAGATGCTTCAAGTAAACATCAGTATCAAGAAAAACTTCGTAATCAGTCTTCATGCATTTTTCATTATGAGAAAACGGCGATTATTTTTTGAAAGAACCAAAAGAACTTATCAACAAAAAAGTAGAATTTCTATCTAAATTTAGTTTCTTTGATAAAAATTCTACTTGTGAAATCTTGTCTGAAGCAATTTTTATTTTGCTTTTGGATTTTGTATTGTCTTTTGCAGAAAGAACTATTAATTCTACATCCACTTCATTTGTAATCTTGTCTTTTCTTGTCTCATCAAAACATCCGGCAAGCTCTGCTTTATTGTAAGTCAGTTTGCCTTTGCTGTTCAGCTTTGCGGAAAATTTATTAAGCCTCTGTGCCAAAGAAGTCTATTTTATCTTCTTTATGCAGTGTAACGATAGCTTTTTTTCTATCTGAACGGAATCCTTCGAATCTTCCTTTTTTGGTAAACTGAGATTTTGCTTTACCCTTCGCAACGGAGGTTGTAACGCCTAATACTCTCACCTTAAATCTTTTTGCAACAGCGTTTGCAATTTCGATTTTGTTTGAATCTTTCGAAACTTCAAAAGCATATTTGTTAAGATTTTCAGAAAGTGAAGTGTTCTTTTCTGTGATTAACGGTTTTATTAAAATTGATTTCATATCTTAAACTTAAAATGAGTTCCTAAATTTTATGACAGACTTTTGCACAAAGAATCCACTGCCGACTTTTGCATAACAATCATTTTGTTATCAAGCAATTCGTATGTAGCAGCTTTATCGCCGATAAGAACGTTGCACTTCGGAATGTTTCTTCCCGATTTGTAAATGTTTTCGTTCTTTCCGCCGAGAAGAATTAAAGTCTTTGTTGCATCAAGCTTCAAAGCTTTCAAAATGTTGTTCAGGTCTTTTGATTTCGGTGCATCAAAAGAAAAATCTTCAACAACCATTATCTGATTTTCTTTTGCCTTCAGAGAAAGAGCGCTCTTACGTGCAAGTCTTGCTGCCTTCTTAGGAAGGGAAAGCTTGTAAGTGTGAGGTCTTGGTCCGAAAATAGTACCGCCGCCGGGCATTAAAGGTGAACGGTTAGTTCCTCTTCTTGCGCCGCCTGTTCCTTTTTGTCTGAACGGTTTTTTACCGCCGCCGCGAACTTCATTTCTTTCTTTTGTTTTGTGTGTTCCCTGTCTTTGATTAGAAAGATAGGTTCTCACTGCCATATAAATCAAATGCTGATTTGGTTCTACTTCAAAAATATCCGAAGGTAAAGTTACTTTCTCTTTGGTTTGTGAACCGTCTATTTTATATACGTTAAGTTCCATAATTTTATAAAAAATGCGTGAAAAAATTATTTGTAGATTTCAACAAATCCGGATTTTGTTCCGGGAATAGCTCCTTTAATAAGGATAAGATTAGAGTCTGCAAAAATTTTAATTACTTTTAAATTTCTTACAGTTACTCTGTCGTTACCTGTTCTTCCGGCCATTCTCTGTCCTTTGAAAACTCTCGAAGGATAAGATGAAGCGCCGATGGAACCGGGAGCTCTTTGTCTGTCTGACTGACCGTGTGTTCTCTGACCGCCGCCGAATCCGTGACGTTTCATTACACCCTGAAATCCTTTACCTTTTGAAGTGCCTGTTACTTTTACAGTATCGCCTTCGTTGAATATATTAACTTTAACTTGCTCTCCTGCTTTTACATCTGCAACAGAGAAGTCTCTTATTTCTTTTGTAAATCTCAAAGCGGGGATATTTAATTTCTTAAATTTTCCCTGCATAGGTTTGTTAACGGTTTTTTCTCTTCTTTCACCAAAACCCAATTGAACTGATTCGTAGCCGTCTTTTTCTTTTGTCTTAATTTGTGTTACGTAACATGGACCCGCTTCGATAACCGTAACCGGAACAGCATTACCATTTTCCTGGTAAAAAGTTGTCATCCCGATTTTTTTTCCTAAAATTCCTATCATTGGTATTATATTTAATACTTGGTAGTATCCTTAATTTGAAAATAATTGGCAGAACGCCTTGCACTATACTTTGATTTCGATATCAACTCCGCCCGGAGGGTCAAGCTTTGTAAGAGCATCGATTGTTTTATTTGAAGAATTCAAAATATCAATCAGTCTCTTATGCGAGCGTGTTTCAAACTGCTCTCTTGACTTTTTATCCACGTGCGGTGAACGGTTGACAGTATAAGTGTTTTTCTTGGTTGGAAGCGGAATTGGTCCGCTGACAACTGCGCCTGTTGATTTAATCGTTTTGATTATTCTTTCTGTCCATTTATCCAATAAATTATGATCGTAGGATCTTAACTTTATTCTGATTTTTTGAGCTGCCAATTTAATTGATTTAAATTTTTACAAAATAAAACCGCAGACATAAAGTCTGCGGCTGATTTTATCTGTTTCTGATTTCGATTATTCGAGAATTTTTGTTACAACACCTGCGCCTACTGTACGTCCGCCTTCTCTGATAGCGAATTTCAATCCTTCTTCCATAGCGATTGGTGAAATTAACTCGATTGTTAATTTATCCATGTTATCGCCGGGCATAACCATCTGTACGTTTTCAGGTAAATGAACTACGCCTGTTACGTCAGTTGTTCTGAAGTAGAACTGCGGGCGGTAGTTTGTGGAGAACGGTGTATGTCTTCCACCTTCTTCTTTCGAAAGAACGTAAACCTGAGCTTCGAATTTTTTGTGAGGAGTAATGGAACCTGATTTTGCAAGAACCATACCTCTTTCGATTTCTTTCTTGTCAACACCTCTTAATAAAAGTCCGCAGTTGAAACCTGCAGTCGCTTCGTCCAATTCTTTATTGAACATTTCAGCACCTGTAACAACTGTTTTCTTCTTTGCACCAAGACCAATCAATTCAACTTCTTCACCAACTTTTACTTTTCCTCTTTCAATTCTTCCTGTTGCTACTGTACCTCTACCTGTGATAGAAAATACGTCTTCAACCGGCATCAAGAATTCTTTATCAACGTCTCTCTTCGGCTCCGGAATGTAGTTATCAACTGCATCCATTAAATCGAAGATTGGTTTGTATCTTTCGTCATCGATAGGAGCATCGGCTACACCGGCTTCCATCGCTTTTAAAGCTGAACCTCTGATGATCGGCACGTCGTTTCCGGGGAAACCGTTTGCTGTCATGATGTCTCTTAATTCTGATTCAACAACTTCCAATAATAATTCAGCGTCTTCTTCTGTTTTTTCTTGTTCTCTGATTATATCAACTTTATTCAAAAATACTACAAGCGCAGGAACACCTACTTGTCTTGCAAGGAGAATATGCTCTCTTGTTTGCGGCATAGCACCGTCAGTTGCAGCAACTACTAAAATAGCGCCGTCCATCTGAGCAGCACCTGTAATCATGTTCTTAATATAGTCAGCGTGACCCGGACAGTCTACGTGTGCATAGTGTCTTTTTTCTGTCTGATATTCTACGTGAGCTGTAGCAATCGTAATACCTCTTGCTTTTTCTTCCGGAGCTTTATCAATTTCGTCGAATTTTTTAATTTTGCCGCCGAATTTCTTAGACAGCGTCATTGTGATTGCAGCGGTCAAAGTGGTCTTACCGTGGTCAACGTGACCGATAGTTCCGATATTGACGTGCGGCTTGGATATATCAAATTTCTCTTTAGCCATTTTATAATTTCTCCTTTAGTGAGATTATTTTTTTGTTAATAAAAATTTTTATTTGTAACTCTGCTCTGATTACCAAGCAGAGCTTGGTAAAGAATAAAAAAATGTGGGTCAGGGAGGAATTGAACCCTCTCGCCTTGGCGCTTTCAGCGCCACGCTCTAACCTACAAAATGTGTGGGTCAGGGAGGAATTGAACCCTCTCGCCTTGGCGCTTTCAGCGCCACGCTCTAACCTACAAAATGTGTGGGTCAGGGAGGAATTGAACCCTCTCGCCTTGGCGCTTTCAGCGCCACGCTCTAACCTACAAAATGTGTGGGTCAGGGAGGAATTGAACCTCCCACCTCGTGCTTATAAGGCACGCGCTCTAACCATCTGAGCTACTGACCCAGATCGGAAACTCATATCCCGAAAACTTTTTGTGATATGAATTTTATAGAGTGTTTTTTCGTGTCTAATTGACGAGTTAATCCTGCCTAAACAGAACTGACCCTATGAAAATTTATTTTAAAGAACTTTATATTTCTAATGAATCCAAAAATCTTTTACAACCTCTTGCTTTAATTTTATTTTCCAATTTTAAAGCATCTGATTTATTTTCGAATTCAAATGATTTTATTAATTGCCAATCTTTAGCTTTTCTGGTAAAATTTGTTTTACCGGAATTGTGCTCTATGACTCGATTATTCACATCGGAGGTTGAACCTACGTAATATTTTTTGACAGCTTCACTGTAAAGAATATATGTATAATACAATTTTTAACCTCCCGCCTTGGCGCTGAAAGCGCCACGCTCTAACCATCTGAGCTACTGACCCAGATCGGAAACTCATATCCCGAAAACTTTTTGTGATATGAATTTTATAGAGTGTTTTTTCGTGTCTAATTGACGAGTTAATCCTGCCTAAACAGAACTGACCCTATGAAAAACTATGTTTAAAGAACTATTTTTATTTCAGATTTCATCCCGCTAAAGCGGGACTTCGCCTCGCTCAGGATTCCAGAAACTAATTCTGAATTTTTAATTCGTAATTTGAAATTCGTAATTGAATTAAGCTACTGCTTCTTTTCCTTTTACCTTTTCAATGATTTGCTCTTGAATTGACTTCGGAGCTTCATCATAATGAGCGAATTGCATAGAATAAATCGCTCTACCTTGTGTCATGCTTCTCAATGTTGTAGCGTAACCGAACATCTCTGAAAGCGGCACTGCAGCTTTGATAACCTGAGCATCGTTTCTCTGAGCCATACCTTCAATCTTACCTCTTCTTGAACTTAAATCACCCATTACGTCACCCATGTAATCGTCAGGAGTTACAACTTCAACATCCATGATCGGTTCAAGAATAACAGGGTTTGCTTTTCTTGCGCCTTCTTTGAATGCCATTGAACCTGCAATCTTAAACGCCATTTCTGATGAGTCAACATCATGGAACGAACCGTCGAATAATCTGATCTTGATATCCTCAACAGGATAACCTGCGAGAACACCGTTCTTCATTGCTTCTTCAATACCTTCAGAAACCGGCTTGATAAATTCTTTCGGAATGGTACCTCCAACGATTCCATTTTCAAAAATATAACCTTTACCTTTTTCATTTGGCTCGATATCAATCCATACGTGACCGAACTGGCCTTTACCGCCTGATTGTCTGACGAATTTGCCTTCTTGTGTAACTTTCTTCTTGATTGTTTCTTTGTAAGCAACCTGTGGTTTACCTACGTTAGCTTCAACTTTGAATTCTCTTTTTAATCTGTCAACAATAATTTCCAGGTGTAACTCACCCATACCCGAAATAAGTGTCTGACCTGTTTCTTCATTTGAAGATACTCTGAATGTCGGATCCTCATCAGATAATTTTGATAAAGATTCACCAAGCTTATCCTGGTCAGCTTTTGTTTTCGGCTCAATTGCAATAGAGATAACCGGCTCAGGGAATGAAATTTTCTCAAGAATGATTGGATCTGTTTCATCAGAAAGTGTATCACCTGTTTTTGTAAATTTCAATCCTACTGCAGCAGCAATATCACCTGCAAAAACTTCTTTTATATCTTCTCTGCTGTTTGCATGCATTTGAAGAAGTCTTGAAAATCTTTCCTTCTTGCCTGCATTTGAATTGTAAACGTAGCTTCCTGCTTCTGCTTTTCCTGAATAGACTCTGAAGAAGGTCAATTTACCTACGTAAGGGTCTGTCATAATTTTAAAAGCAAGCGCAGAAAATTTTTCGTTGTCATCGACTTTTCTTATTATATGGTCATCTGTGTGCAAGTGGTGACCTTCTGTTTCACCTTTATCCAACGGTGAAGGAAGAAGCTCAATAACTTTATCTAATAAATTCTGAACACCTTTATTTTTGAAAGAAGAACCGCAGATAACCGGAACAATTTTTATTTCGATTGTTGCTCTTCTTAAAACGTCAATAATTTCTTTTTCGGAAATCGGTTCCTGATTAAGATATTTTTCAATCAAATGGTCATCAACATCTGCTACAGCTTCAAGAAGCGCTTGTCTTGCTTCTTCTGCCTTAGCTCTTAAAGCATCCGGAATTTCAACATCCTGAAATGTAAGACCCATTGTTTCCATATCAAACACTCTTGCCTTCATTGTAATCAAATCGATAATACCGTTAAACATATCGCCTTCTCCCATAGGAAGAGTGATAGGCACAGCATTAGCTTTTAATCTGTCCTTCATCATTTGAATAGCATGCTCAAAATTTGCGCCTGTTCTATCCATTTTGTTCACGAATGCAATTCTCGGAACCATGTACTTATCCATCTGTCTCCAGACGGTTTCAGACTGAGGCTCTACGCCGCCTACTGAGCAGAATAAAGCAACTGCGCCGTCAAGCACTCTTAATGAACGCTCAACCTCAGCAGTAAAATCTACGTGACCGGGAGTATCGATGATATTAATTCTGTGGTCGTTCCATGAGCATGTTGTAGCGGCAGAAGTAATTGTAATACCTCTTTCTTTTTCCTGCTCCATCCAGTCCATAGTTGCAGCGCCTTCATGCACTTCACCTATTCTGTGTGAACGTCCTGTATAATAAAGTATTCTTTCTGTTGTTGTTGTTTTACCGGCATCAATGTGAGCGCTGATTCCGATATTTCTTGTCTTCTCTAACGAGACTTGTCTTGCCATTTTTACAGTTACTGTTTTTTAATTTTCGATAATTTATATATAACTACGGTATTCTTGGTATAACGAATAAGCAAAAAATGATTCAGGATATTGGGTTACAAGGGGGTTTACCACTTGAAGTGCGCGAAAGCTTTGTTAGCTTCTGCCATTTTATGAACATCCTCTTTTTTCTTTACTGAGCTTCCTTCACCTACTGATGCAGCCATTAATTCATTGGCTAATTTAAGAGGCATGGATTTTTCGTTCCTTGCTCTTGTGTAGGTTAAAAGCCATTTAATAGCCAGAGCAACTCTTCTGTCAGGCCTTACTTCAGTAGGAACCTGATAGTTTGCGCCGCCGACTCTTCTTGAACGAACTTCGATTGAAGGCTGTGTGTTATTGATAGCCTTTCTGAAAACATCAACCGGCTCGCCCTTTGTTTTTTCCGCAATGATATCAAATGCTTTGTACATAATTTTCTGCGCAACTTGTTTCTTGCCGTCTTCCATCAACGCATTGATGAATCTTCCGATTAATATATCGCTATATTTCAAATCAGGAATTCTTAATCTTTTTTCAGCTCTTTTTCTTCTCATTTATTTATTGTGAGTATCTTAAAATTTTAGATTATTGTTTTGAAGCTTCGCAAAATTACTTCGCTGCTTCTTTTGCTTTCTTAGCGCCGTATTTTGAACGCGCTTTCTTTCTGTTAGCAACACCTGCTGTATCCAATGCGCCTCTGATGATATGGTATCTTACGCCCGGTAAATCTTTTACTCTGCCGCCTCTGATAAGTACAATCGAGTGCTCCTGTAAATTGTGTCCTTCTCCCGGAATATATGCTGTTACTTCGATACCGTTAGTCAGTCTTACTCTCGCTACTTTTCTTAAAGCTGAGTTTGGCTTCTTCGGTGTAGAAGTATATACTCTTGTACATACGCCTCTTTTTTGAGGACATGAATCCATCGCCGGCGCCTTTGATTTCACCGTGATTTTGTTTCTTCCTTTACGGATTAATTGATTAATTGTAGGCACTTTATGCTAAAAACCTTTCTTACAAATTTTCAAAAATTGGGAAAACTCTAAGATACATAGAATAGACCTGATAGTCAATAAACTAAAAGATGCACTTTTGAGCAATTATATGCGGAGCGGTCCAGGCCGGACATCCTGATAATTTCACTTTCCAGATAAAAAATTCAGACTTGGCTGATTCAGTACCCACGTACTACGGAAAGCTTATTTCACTGTATGTACAAAGATAGTCATTTTGCAGGTGAGATTCAATTGAGAGAAATGTTCATACCCGGATATAACGAAGAATGTTTATGGAGTTGATAATATTAATAAATTAATTATTTTATTAAAATTAGTAATATTATGAAATTTTTTCTAATTCCTTATGAAGAAAATTAGAATTATTTCTGCCTTCCTCTTTTTTATTCTACTGCAGACTCAAACAACAAACGCACAGCAAGGGTGGATAAGACAAATAATTGGTCTTGCTGATGAATCATCCTATACATTCTATGATATACAATTCCTAAACCCCAATACCGGCTTTATTGTAGGATATAAATCCAGCCCTATGAATGGAGTGCTTTTAAAAACTACCAATTCAGGAAACACTTGGGCAATTACAAATTTCCCCTCAAGAGCGCTTTTCTCTGTTAGATTTATGAATGAAAGTACAGGTATAATCTCAACAGATTACAATTTTAAGAGGACATCAACGGGTGGAAGTACATGGGTAGATGTTTCAAATCCTTTAGGCACTTGGATGGCAAAAATAATTTTCAAAGATACTGCATCAGGTTACGCTGTCGGGAATAATAGTATAGCATATTCATATGACGGCGGGCGCAGCTGGTACAATGCTTTAGTAGTAAATGAAATTATGTTAAATGATATAATTTTTTCTGATTGGAATACAGGTTTTGCAGTCGGAGGAAATTGTTTTAAATCCAGCAATGCAGGAGGAGCGTGGCTTCCTTTTGCAGGTAATTCATTTCTTGGAATTTCAAGTTCGGGGGGAAATAATCTTATAGCTTGCGGGTACCAAGGATTTATTAAAAAAAGCACTGATGACGGGGTTACGTGGAACACAGTCTATACAGGTACTTCTTCCGATACAGGGTTTTTCAGTATAAAATATTTAGATGCCAATAATATTATATCATCTGGCTCAGGTGGAAAGATTTTAAAAAGTTCAAATGGAGGACTGAACTGGGTTCAACAGTTGAGCGGAGTAGGTTCAACTTTGCTAAGAGTTGTATTTGTTAACACTTTTACCGGTTGGATATGCGGAAGAAATGGCGTAATTCTCAAAACAACTACAGGCGGAGTTGTAACAGGTTTTACTCAGTCTACTTCACAACTTCCTAATAAATTTTCTCTTTCTCAAAACTATCCCAACCCCTTCAACCCTTCAACAATTATCAATTACCAATTAACAATTAACAGCTTTGTAACTCTGAATGTTTATGATGTGAACGGAAAATTAGTAAAAGAGCTTGTGAACGAAAAGCAAAGCGCGGGAAATTATTCTGTAGTTTTCGACGGAAGCGGTTTGCCTTCCGGCACATACATTTATCGACTGCAGGAAGGAGATTTTTCAGAGACAAAGAAAATGGTGCTCTTAAAATGATTGTCGTTATTTGTTGTTCGTTTATCGGTGGCGGTGTTAATTGCTAATTGTTAATTGTTAATTGAAAAAATCTTCCCATACCTGCTAATAGGGCAAAACAAATTGCTCACCAATTTTTTTATTATTATTTTAGAATAGTTCTTTCTAGCATGTCATGTTTTTAATCTAGATCTTAATATAAATTTTATTTTGCATGAATTCAGCAAAAACCCGTCAAAGTAGCATTTTGAAAATCTCCTTATACTGTTTTTACAATGTTTCCAAAAATAAAATGTTACAATAATGTTACTTTTTGAGCCATGTTATAAACTTCTTTGAAATTTAATTGTTATATGAATTTAAGATGAAAATATTTCTTTTACTTCTGCTTTCAGTTTTTCATATTTCAAATTCCTTAAACGCGCAAGGACCTGTTTACAGAGTTTGGAACACATCAAATTCTTCTATTCCTTCAAATTCTTTATATTCAATTTACATAGATAATGATGGAATAATTTGGATTGGTTCCACTAATAACGGCTTAATAAAATTTGACGGTGTGAACTTTACTACTTTTAACATGTCTAATTCACCTATGAAAGGAAATTATGCCTCCAGTATTACATCAGATAAATTTAACAATCTTTGGATTACTGCCATACACCCGGGAGCAGGTAATCAAGGTGCTTTAATGAAATTTGACAGAGTGAATAACTGGTCGTTTTACAATACAACCAACTCAGGTATATCAAACGGAAATAATATGAAAGTTGCTATTGATTCAAACAATACTGTTTGGGTATGCTGGTTCAAGTTAAGTAAATTTAACGGAACAACATGGGTTACTTACGATTCAACAAATTCTCCTATTAAATTTTCAGCATTAAGAGAAATTTATGTTGATAAGTTTAACAATAAATGGGTTGGAGTGGACGGTTATGGATTATATAAGTTAACCAATGACACTAACTGGACATATTATAATCCATTAAACTCAGGCTTTGGAGGTACAAACGTAAATAAAATAAAAGAAGATGACTCTGGAAATTTATGGATTACTGTCGGATTTCATGGATTAAGCAAATACAATCCCTCCTCTAATCAGTGGCAAAACTGGACTCCGGAAAACTCAGGATTAATAACCGGACATCCTTGGGGACTTTGGGTTGATAAAGAAAATGTAAAGTGGATAGGATATGGGTATGGAGGTTCCTTAACTTCCTTACAGGATACTACTTTTACTTTTTACCCTCCGGCTATGCAAATTTACGAAATGGCAAAAGATAATTTTGGTAATTTATGGATGGCGACTGCGGAAGGTCTATTAGAATTTAATAAAAACGGCATTGTTGGAGTATACAATCAAAGTTCGATTGTCCCGAATTCATTCAATATTAAATCAATTTATCCTAACCCATTTAATCCAATAACCAATATAAAATTTTCGATTAACAAAAAAGCGAATCTGGTTATTAATATTTACAGTATTAAAGGAGAAAAGTTAGAAACTCTTACAAATAAGAATTACGCTGAGGGAGAATATGAACTTAGCTGGAACGCTCAAAATTTTGCGAGCGGAATTTATTTTGTATCATTCTACATTAATAATAATTTTATAGAAGGCAGAAGAATAACATTAGTAAAGTAAACTCAATATTTTTATTTGTAACTTTTATTGCATTGGCTTCTTATCAATATGCTTGCAAAGAAGATGCTCCAATTATTCCTACTGATCCAAATGTTGAATCTGTTATTGATACTGAGCCCTCTTGGTCACCTAATGGAAATTCAATTGCTTACAGTGTCGGAAATGGCAATGATGGTTTTAAAATAGTAGCAATAGATACAAATTTACAAAATAAAAGAACACTTGTTTCTGTCTTCGGAGAATCTTCCGAATGGTCCCCTGATGGTCAATGGATATTATATGAAAAAGACAAAAAGATTTTTAAAAAAAGAATATTTGGAGATACCATTACTATTCAACTTACTTTTGAAGGAAATAGTTACTATCCCACCTGGAGTAGAGATGGGCAGTGGATTGCATATGATTCAGATTTTAATAGCTCTTCAGAAGGACAGTTTATTTGGAAAATGAAAAGCGATGGAACTCAAAAAAAACGTGTATTATACTCTCCTGAACTTGGTGAAGTTAGACATCCAAGTTGGTTTCCAGATGGAATTAGACTAGTAGTAATTCGTTATTTACCTAGTCATGGTGCAAGATCAGAAATCGCTATAATTGATACCTCTGGAAATTCATTATCTACTTTAACAAACGATAATATTTCTGATTACAATCCAAAAGTTTCCCCTAATGGTGAATTTATAAGTTGGTGGAAATGGAATAATGGAAATATTATAAGTATCATGAAATCTGATGGCACTAATGTGTCTCAAATAAATTTTAATGGAATACATCCTAACTGGTCGCCCTCCAGTGATATGATTACATATACTAATACTTCCATTGATGGAAGAATTTGGATTATGAAGAAAGACGGAAGCGGAAGAAAAAAAATAACACATTAACCATCTTTAGTTAAAATGACAATGCAAGTAATAAAAAACAAAACCCGTCAAAAATTCATCATTGTTGAAAAAATTATTGAGGCGATGAAAACAGTGAAATTGTTGTGAAAATAAAGAATGTTACTTTTTTGTTACTATCTGCGACATCATAGAAATCATAATTATTAGTGTTCAAAACCCGACTAAAAATCCGACTTTTTTCCGACCAAACTAATTTAAGAATTTAGATATCAGATTTAAGATTTTATTTTGTGGGGTTTTGTGAATTTGGAGTTTTAGTGGTGAAAGAATCCGACTTTTTTCCGACTATTTTACTAAGTTAAAATGAATTAAATGAGGGAAGGAATAAATATTAATAAAACAATAAATTATACTTTGCGTCCTCCGTTTGAGTTTTTGCGCCCTTTGCGTTTAAGTACTAAGCACGCATTTTGGAAGAAATCAGCTCAAAATCCTTCTTTTCTATGCCAAAAAAGCCCGTTCTGAATATAAATCCCCAGGACTTCTTGTTCTTTATAAAGTCCAGCTTTTCAATCAGCGGTCTGATTTCAGCTTCTTTGGTCTTTTTAAACTTGGCATTTCGTCTGAACGGCTCGAACCCCTTGCCCATATCAACTTGCTGTATTTTGTCGTCTGCTGCTTCAGCAAGCGCTACAAATTTCTGATACGGCTCTTTGCTATCCATGCCTTCTTTTGAGGCATAAAACAGAACGCTGTCGCCTTTGCTGATTCTTTTCAGCGGAGCTTCTTTGCCGTGGTTAGCCATAATAAATCCGCCTTCGACGCCTTTAAGAATATGGTCTTTGCAGGCAACAACAACCCAGTATTTTTTGGAGTCAGTTGGCATTAGTATTCTAAGTTAAGTCTTATGTATCCGTAGGACAAATCGGAAAACGTTCCTTTAGTAATGTTGTTCATTCCGGCATAATTATAGACTAAATGAAAGTTATATCCGGTGATAGGTTCATATTTCAAATCAGCCTGATAAACATTTGTGTTAACTCTTTCTCCATCGAGGAAGAACATATCATCGGGGTCGATACCGAATCTGTATGGTTGGAAAACGTTTCCGCCGACGTTCTTTACAAGATTTCCGTTTGCATCATAGATATTATTTCCCTTTCTGATTTTCCTGAAGAGAAAGTTTAACTGCAAGCGGTCAGTGAAATTGTAAATTGCATTCAGCCTGAGCTCATCCGCATTGGGACCGATTGAGTTGCCGAGAATTTCAGTGTAGGATGTATAAGTATTTTTCGGATTAACATGCGTATAAACAAACGGTCGGATTTTTGTGTATTCAAAAATTAAAGAAAGATTTCTGATATTTGCCGGCTCGTATAAATATGTTCCTAACTGGTAAGCAATTTTGTTGCTGTAACGATTAAGGTTATCAAGTTCTCCTATGAAATTTTCATCCATAAAGAAAGTTGCCTGAAACTGAATGTTCTTTAAAAAGTGCGACTGGAAATCAAAAAATATTGCGCCGTTATCTCTATCCTGCTTTCCAGCACAGTGGGATCCGAAGCTTGGAATTCACGTGACTTGAAGTCGC
>JADMIO011736186.1_pt1 | contig 26491 bp, 24 predicted proteins | sample 8958161 | NCBI WGS metagenome assembly JADMIO01 (sample SAMN16585339, study PRJNA669376) | soil metagenome | isolation source: Crop rotation soil | place: USA: Cullars Rotation, Alabama | collected 2011 | reverse complement strand
GCCGAACACATATATAAAACTTGAATTGTCGCGTTTTTGCAGCCAGAGCAAACCAGAAAAAAGTGAATGTCAATGTCAAAGTTAAAAATACCAAGAAAAGGTCACATGATTAAAATGCTCGAAATTGCTTAGCATTGCCGAATGCAGGCTAGATACATTTTTACTGTTAAGAATCATCATGAGCGAAATGTTACTTGCATTTTAATGAGTCAACGTCAACACACGATCTCGAACCAGTCTCAGGTTGCTTGTGAAATATTGACGACGATAAACCACGCAGCCACATTAGGAAAACTACTCATCAGATTCTCATGTCGCTCTTGTGATACAACATGGTAATTAGTATATGGCAGCATAAAAGCATGGAAGTTGGCCAAAAAATTAAAATTCCGGCATGTCAAAGCGAAAAGTAGTCATAAAATGCTTGATTTGTGCACATGATCCGCATTCGCAGACTCGCCGTTCTGTAAATCCCACGACGAGCCCAGCCAGCAGCACGTTTCGCACTCATAAAAAATGGTATAACCTGTACTCGATTTTTTGTAATTGAAATATGGAATTTAAATGAGAATTGTACGAGCGAACGGGCTGGAAGTTGTTTTTATAATTTCTTGGAAATTACGCGCAACTCCACAAATGAGAAAAAATGATTTATGTCAAGAATTGGCAGAGACGCCAGTGGCCTGTGGTCCCTGCCCGTTTCAATTCGCCTGTGCTTTATTGCAGATATTTATGGCTTTTGATCATCGTCATTAACATAATAATGTTGTTAATGCAGATGTTACCGTAAGCGAGCGGCGCACGCTTGCCGCGACAGACAGGACGGGAGACGGCGTCAAGATTTCAATTACAGTATAAGTCATCGTAATTTATTTCGCTCTTTTCCTTTTCTGGATGAACTTAATTAGATACTTTGCTGTAAAATAATACTTAATACGCATTCCACTCTTCCAAAGGACGTTCCGAACATCTTTCATAACATTTGCATTTAAGATGAATCTTGCGAATTGCTGTAACTGGATTAAGTTTCAATGGCCGATGTGATTTATGTGCGAAAGCCGCATCCAGAAATAAAACAATCGAGAGATGAAATGCAATTATTCCTGAAGCAGCTCAGTACCGCCTCTAAACTTTATGTCTCATTGTTCCTCGCTTTACGAGGGCAAGATTTTATGTGCAACATGTCATTACGTCTCATTTCAATTAAAAAGTGCAACCATTAATATGGAACGAGCATCGTAGACTTCTTCCTTAATTGTTATTGCAATTGAAGTCTTTGTGCAAGGAGGCAAAGACGGACGGTGGAACTCCAGTGTTTATTTGCAACGACGACGTAAAACGCTTTTATACTCGCCTCAATGAGGTCGGGACCCTCAGGACTGAGGATAGTGGGAATGATATTTGATGTACGATCTTGTTAAGGGATTGCCCCTGCAATCTTTTCGAGAGCCTTGCAAAAATTGGATGTGCTCGTTTATTCAGCGCTTTGTGTCGGTCTCACAACATTCTCATTTGAAGCAGGCGTTAACGACATAGGAAGAGAATGCGTTCTTACATAACATAACAATAACATGTCAAGTTGAGAATAATAAAGTTGCTCTCACTCCGAGAAGAGAAGAGAAAACAATACAACCTTATTCTAATTAGACTTTTGGAATTCTCGCCGTGTGTGGTAGTCCAAACAATACGAGCTGTCCATGTCCAGCAAGACATTGCGCGCCGCACCGGCGAGAGAAGTATATTTCACGTTTATTAGGACAAGGTGGGCAAGATCCTCAGCTGTCGAACATCCTGCTCGGCAGAAGACCGGAGCAAGCTCAGTATTCAAGACTTGGAATCCAGGATTGCTTTCTGCCCAAGAACCGGCACACGAACTCTACCTGAGCTTCACCAAGGCAGCATTTTATCCATAACCACATTCTCGCATTTCTCGCCGACATCACTTGTCAGTTGTGTCATTGAAGCTGACGAGTGTTGAAATGTGGGGGCAAATTGTTTGCCACTTGTGACGTGTGACGTATGCTGTTCGTCACACTCTCCACTTCGTGAGTGACTTATGGAAGACTGTCAAAAAAAGCTGACATTCTGCGTAATTGCTAACCTTTGAATGCCAGCAAGACGAATAGATTCCATCGCGGGCCCGTTCGAGTGATAATTAGCGCCTATTAAGAAGTCATTCGAGAATTCCACAGAACAAACAGTACGAATGCAAATATAAATTAAATGGAGCCCGCCTCCTTCCATCGCTGTGCTTATAATTTTAAAAAGTTGACAGTTCACTGTCATGGCAGACACTTGATTGCGGCGACTGACGACTGTGATCATGACCAAGAAAAAACGTACATGAAACAACTTTTCAGGTGCTGAAGGCCAACCTTCGACCTTTGCCTGAACGATTGTACTGCACGTTTGAGTACACAAATATTGCGATGGAATTGTTGTCATGTTCATGGGATAATGAATCGCCAACGCAGGCCAGCACAGACAGCCAACGCTTAATGCACAATTAATTACTGTAAATTGGCAAATTACTTGCTTCAATGAACTTGTACTTGGCGAGGTTGAGCTGCAAGTGTGAAAAGGAGAAGGAATTGTCGTGCGTCAAACAATCGATAATTAAATGAGTAATCGACAAAGGGGAAGGCGAGCCAGATTAATTAATTGCTGCTAACTTGCGATCCATGTCTCATGTGCCTCATTTCTCATGTTCGTGTGTGTGTGGATTTATGCGTAACCCAATCACTCAGCGTCACGCATAGATTGGAATTCGGCATTCTCTCCAGTGACATCGACTTTTGCTGATCTCGGCCTGAATACGGATGTCACAAGCGGATGTGCGGTCTGTCCAAGTTCAGACTTTACTCAGTTGACCATGAGAAAAACCCTCCAAGAAATGAAGGTGCAGTAGTTAGGAGAAAAACGAGACATGTGATTTACCAGCATGCAGTGCGGCGTGTGATTGCAAGCTATTGTTTTGCAAAATTATGAAAACCTGAAATTAGTGTTAGATCACGGTATTTGACATCGCTGACAAGTGGTTTCACTACGTCACGACAGAACTGTTGTTGAGTTGTTGATTTTCCACTTGCATCTTCCATAATATTGTGCGCCTGAGTGCGTAATGTTTACGTGCTCTGTGCTCAGGGATCATGCACCAATCATGCCTACACATAGCAAAAGTCATAGCGCCTCTTTGAAGAGTTTCGTCTCACGGTCTCACCAAATTCGAAAACTAACGCACGGTCTCGAGAAAGTGAGGGCAAGGCTTTCTTCGCTCGGGACCATAAATTTCAGTTTCATGATGTACAAACTGTGAGTAAATGTCAGTCACTCGCAGGCCAAAGTTCGAATGCATTGAGTTTCAGTGCTGTTGAGATATTTATGTCGGTATTTAAAAATAAAAGAATAAAATCTGTATCTTTATTTCATCTCTTTTCAACTGCATAAAGCCAATATTTTATTACTCCTAGCAGTGCAGGCAACTTCGGCCATCAGATCACGAAGTGCATGGCGAACGAACTAGACCTTAATCATTTGCATTTATTTTACATTTAATCCATATTTGTACTGCGTGATGCACAACTGCCAAAAATAGGCAGTCTGAACGTGAACTGGCTGGGATTATTGCTCGGGAATCCTGATGATCTTCTTTATAGCTTTTTGGCAGCTTGAACTCGGTCCCGTCCGTGTATGGAGCATATAAGCTGCAGCAAATTCCCCAGCTTCATAACGTAATGAGTGAGCCGGATATTAGCGACTGATGCAAACACGCGATTTCTCTAATTGGCAATCCCATGAAATCACTGCAACTGTGAATTCCACTGCCGACGTGAATTGGCGTCATTTCCATGTCTAGCCTGCTCCGTCTGGGTACTTGAAAATCCTTCAATCCATGAACCACAGCTTCACGCGTTCATACTTTTTGTTCATCTTTCACATCCGACGTTACGAATCTTGACTCTCGAGATTTGATATTTTATATGGTCCTGCACATATTTTATCGTGAGAACGAACCAAGGTTCCACCCTCATTTGCATGAGTTTTGGTTTGTAATAAAGAACTTTATTTCTCACCTTCCTGGCTCACCGAGTCTTACTTTTACATTCAAATTCCATTCGTCTTCGTTTCGCCTTGGCCTCAGCGTCTTCAATAAATTACAGCCACGGCTTAGAATATGGAATGGAAACTTTTTTGGTGTCAGAAATTTAAATTTGAGGAAAAGTTCAGACGCATATTTATTTTTGTCACTACTTTTATGGAATTTCAACGTTCTATAAGAATTTCTTGTTCTTCGAGAATTTGACCCAGACGACTGTAGGTTCACGTCAAGAATCTTTCATGGTGACTCGTGGACTTGATTTCGAATTGTCTCCAATTGCTTCGCACTTTCTTGTCCGTTCGCCTTTATCTCGTCACTTTGTTCGTGTTCAGGACACCAAAAAAGTCGCTGAACCATGTCTGCAGTCCAGTGGCTGCAACTTGTTTTTAAGTTACACTTTTATCTCTCTCGTTTGCCGTAATTGACTCGCTGCCAGTGGCTTGATTCGTTTCAAATTGCCACTTACCTCTCAACGCGTGAAACAATGCAATATGTAAATCGTTCTTTATTCAACTACATCGATGCTCATTAGTACGGAGCAGCCCAGTGGCTGAGATGCGGGTATCGTGATAGCATTTGCAATTGAGTAGCACAGTACCATTTCGGTCGCTGCTTACTTGATAGGATAATAACTTATTAAATTGAGAAATAAAACGGCACATTTTGTCTAAGAAAGGAGTGTGCTAATGACTACACGCATTCTTTCAACTGCAAGGATGATGCGATGCATAATAACTGTGTCAAAAATTATGTACAATTTATGCCATTTGTGCTCCAGCAAAGAATTTATCCGTAAGTAATTCCTCGCGAGGCTGCTGGCTTGTATATTTTGCTCTTGCTGCATGCCGTATCATATCTCAATCCATTGTTTCAGGGCGTAGTTCGTCTACATAACATTTAACCTGATCACATCTGCATCAGGTAGAATCAGGAAAGTGAAGATTACAAGATGGAAAGATACACGTTGAGGAGCATAGCAAAGAGGCGTATTCACACATTCTCTCATCTTGCGTCTTTCCTTTCGTCTGATTTTGAACTCGGGAAACTGCCACGACGCTGGCTGACCAAGTGGCACTGGAACGAATTCCATGATTTCTGATTAATGTGGCAGAACAAGTAACCAGATACGTGAGTGAGCGCATGAAATTGTGCAACACATTATCCCTTTAATTATATAATCTTCTGCTGTAGTGAAGTGCAGAGATCATTCAAATTAATGTGACCTAACCAAAAACGCGAGTCCGAGTGAGCATTGTCGACTGAACGAGCGAGCATAATCACGCAGTATGCAGGAGAAGGCAGTTTGGGGTGTGGTCCTCTTCAGCCAGCTTGTCGAGTACCCTCCTGCGGTTATTATCATCTCTCCGTAGCTGCCTGCTGGATTTTGTGATGCGATGCGATAGTCTGAAACTCCAAAATATCAAACCACAACAATAATCGTCTCTATTTACAACGTCGTGGTTTTTATGCGCCTTTTCTCGAAGAAAATGCAAAATGATTTCCTGACCACTGAGCAACTGTCCACCCATTTCGAAGCTAATTTTTATTCAGATTCTGCTGGTCATTAGCATACGCATGGATTATTATAATAACGAATTTATTCATGACGCGAAAGACAATTCGGGACTCCATGCTTAATAGGAATTGATTCTGCAGGGAATTCGCGGCGGGTCTCGCTCGTCAACGCAGTCATCTTTCCGTGATTAATTGCATTGAATGAAATCTGATTCAAGCATTGTGCAATCTATTTCATGTCTATTTGTAGCTGAAGCGCTCAGGTCGTGATGCCTTCATTCTTTGATGACTTCATCAAATAGTTAAAGAAAGATGCTCTCCTTCTCATCTCCGACGGAACTATTTCGAAACTTCCTTGTGCGTTACTGAACCACAAAATTGGCAATGGAGCGACTGAGCTTAAAGTCGACCAATCCTAATGCCAATTAAATACAGACAAGACAAACTTCTCCTTCAGCTTTGATTCAACCTCATAAATTTCAGCAAAATGTCGGCCCAGGAAGAAAGTTTCAGGCCAAGAAATGTTTATTGTGCTCACAACAGCACAATTCACTGCTTATTTTGGTAAATTATATTATGCAGCATTTTTGGAGTTGGTCTGGCTTGTAATCTACAATTGCGATCAAATGTGAGCCGAAAGATTTTAATGCATGCATGCAAAGATTTTGTGGCCGGTCTGTTGCAGGTTTTGCATCACTTTTTGATTTCACTCAACTGCCGTGCCGTGTCGTGCCATGTAACCCTCACCAAAGCCTGCCAAATAAGGCCAGCCGGCTAAATGAATTTATTAGAATCGTAATCCTTTCCTTCCTTCACTCGTCTCTGAAACTTTACCCAGCGTTCGCTCGACTTGTGACATGAGCCTGAGCTTCGTGCGGTACGAGATTCAGGAAAGACTCTGATGATGTCTGATAAATGAGAGGTTATCAAGCGAATCACGAGAAAAACTTATTTAAATTTTTGATCTTGCGTTTCTTGCACTGCAACAGCACACGCATGTGACGGCACAATTAGTAGAGTCTGCGGGTTTTCGCTACACGTCAAGGAATCAAAGGATCAAGGTCTTAGACGAGCTTTCGAGCTCTGCTAGCAAAGCATCGAGGGAAATAATTAGACATGAGATACGCAACGCTACGCATTGTTGTTGATTTCTTATTTGGATTCTCTTTTCCTCTCTGTCGGTTCCTTAACAAGTGTTTTGGCTGCATTATGTCCTACATGCTTTATGGTGCGAGTCCAAATTGGAGAAAATGGGCTTGCATTTTCTGTTGCTTTCATTCCGGCGCTTGTTCCTGGCTTGATTTACTTGTCACATCAATTTAATCATATTGCCATGTTATTTAATCCAGTTTTCAGTGCCAGCCAGCGTCTCATCTTCCTCGTCTGTTGCACAACGTGCGTGCGTCTTGATGCGAAGAGAATGCGTTTGCTCGTTTCCCGTCTTGAGCAGAGGAGAAGGTTTTAATATTTTTAATGGAACAAGTCCATTAATTTCAATTGCGTGTTTCTCACAAATGTAAATAATAATTTGCCAAAAATCAGACAGCCATAATAACCATCATAATAAAAAGAAAAATGTGCTAAAATATTTTCTCATCCGCTGGATCCTCCGAGAACGTCAAAACTCACTCTGCTGCGTAATTTATTATTATTGTCCTTGTGCAAGTACTTTCTTACGACTGCCATTACACGACGATAATTAATAGAATTTATGCAAACTGTCGTTCTCACGCTTTGGTTTAATTAATTTTAATTAATCGAATCTTGCACGCGTTCGTGTGTTAGAAAGCGAATCTTGCTTATGTGGAGTGGTGGCTCTAAATGAAATCATCGACGTGTTCCTTAAAATATGAAATTCCTTTCGGTGTTTTGAGATTCTCGTATCAACGCCAATTTAGCCTTGGTTTTGTAGGCTTTCGGATAAACGTTCAAGATGATACTTTCTAGAGAATAGTTGTTAAGAAATGCTAACACTGACCACGGTGGTGAATTAGAACGCGAGTATTGTTTTATTCATTTTCATATTATTTCGTGAACCCAACTCCGAGCATCAAAGAAGCTGGTGGGAGATGGGTGAAGGGATTTCAAATTCAATTATCACGAAATGCATTATTGAGAAGGTTAAAAATGTCAAAATTCGAGTTTATCGTTATTTAGCATCTCGCGAGTACGGGGAATCCAAAAACAGTCATTACATAACACGCAACATTCTCGGAGCGGAGAATTACTTGCTCAAGCAGAATTAAGAACGAAGTGGAATTTACGAAAGGAGTCCCGCATAACCTTTTAATTGACTTTTCCTTAAGCAAACGAACCCATCTCGTCAAGGCTCCTGGAACCCCATTCCCATTGGCATGAGCTGCGGTGATGATCATGAGATGAAAGAGATGATGAAAAGCTGGGTGCTGGCCTGAAATTGAATTGGGACCTGTCTGCACTTGTCTGCACTGGGGCCCTGAACTTATTCTCATTTACCTTGAAACCACTCGCGTACGTAGACCGTGTAGCATGTGGACTTGTTTCGGCCGTAATCATAATTCATGATCCTTTTTCATTCTTAATTCATTATCAAATTATCAATTTTTGATAGTTGATGGCTTGATTGCCTGCACGCTGAAACCTGGAACGACCCAAGTTAAGCACAGAAATTGGGCTCCAGCTGCGCCTGAGAAGTCTATCCTTATAACTCAAAAACTCTTACGTTTCTATCAAGATGCGCATAATTGTAATTGGTATTCATAAATGCGTCCGTTATTACAATGCCTTGCGTGTTTTTAATTATTCAAGTGCATGATCTTCTTAGCTGAACGCTAATCGTTGCACTGCTCGAGTTCCTTCACTAATGTAGGTGTAAACAAATCTCAAGCGTCAGTAAAGTCGAGATTGATTAATTTAATAAGAGCTCGGACCGTTTTTATTCAGTAATTGATTTCTCTTCCTAGTTTCATTTTTTGTTGCTTTCAAAATCATAAAATCATGCGCTCTGATGCAAGCGTGGAACTTGGCCAGGATTTGGCACAGGAAAAAATTGGAACCTAAAATAGAGAAATGGGTGGAACTCAACGAGTGCGACAGGGTTGGATTATGGCTTTATGGTACCTGTGTGCGTTCGAAGACAACGATCTGCGGTGCGACTAACATGAGACTAGAGCCTAAACTTAAATTAATTCAATCGAAGATGAGCTATAGCGGCCATTTAGTTGATGGCCAACATTAATCTTGTCGTGTCAGGCTATCTGTTTTCAAGATTTCAAATCTGAGTGTGAGTTCGTGCACAGCTCAACATTGAAAATATTTCTTACGTAATAAGTACTCGCACTCGCAAATGTTATGCATTTGTAATAATTTGTCGCATTCTAATCTCACGCATTAACCAAGAGTGCATGCACGCATAACACATAAACAGGGGTTTCATCGTTGTTATTTATTCCATTTCATGACTTGTCATTTAATTGCAGCTTGGTTCGCGAGGTAATTTATTGCTTTTGCCTATAAATAGACGAGGAATACAGTTAAGTAATGATTCACAATTACACGCGCTCATTACATTCCAACATTGTTTTTACTGCAGCTGCATGGCAGAGATCCTTTTTTATTGATCTATCCCAACTTGACGATTTCAATGTCAGTGTCATAATAACTTGGCTGCTGCAACAACACGAGTCTAATTGTTGTGGCTTTTTATGAGGCACGGCACGCAATGTCAAGGTGATGACACATGCTGGCTCGGCGCACATGACACACGATGATCACAATCACGATGAACCAGAACAATAGCGATGGGAGAAGGAGTGCGGGGACCAGCACAATGAAAGCAAGATGATTTGCAAAAACCAGTGCAAAAGTAATCGAATTTAAAGTGCAGTTATTACACTGATTGCTCGCGCTGATATGACCGCAAAAAAAGCATTGAGGAAGAAAGCGACCTGGTTAGTGGAGTCAAATCAGGTGCATGCACATTTTGGTCAGGTCGTGCCATTTCTTCGTCCAAGTTTTATTCTGCAGCTTCCTTATTGTCTTTCGAGTGGTGGACAATATAATATTTATGGCTCGAGTATTTATTATTATAATTTTCCATGCTATGCTTCTCTTGGCACTGCAGAGCATAAAAGGCTGTTGAGCTTAACGAAGACACGACACACGAACTGGCAGTAATCGAACAATATTAATGATGGCACCTCGAAATCTTAATATAGTAAGCATGTTGTATAATCGCGTGCTCAAGGTTAGACCCAACCTGCCGCTTTTTATGTAATCCTTTCGCGTGTCTGTGAGGTTGGTGTAGATCGAGTTATTAAGCTGGGTGGCAGAGGAGACACGCTCGCTGCAATGTTTGCACAATTATTGCCTGAAATGGCGCTTGCGCCGCCGATTCGATGATTAATTGAGAAAGATGAATAAGTCTCGCGTCTATGATGAGCAAGAAATAGGGCTGAGGTCAACCTCTCACCGCTCCGCCGCGCTGCAACACTTCGGCACTCAAGTCACGTCATTGAGTGAAGCCCAATAAATATTTTATATTCTAATCCCCGCTCTGACTCGGAGAACATGAACGCCAATTCATAAACTGGAATGAGAAAGGCGAAGAAATAATTTCTTGATCCCGAGCAGTACAAATGCTCTCGAGCGACTTTGTCTTTGTCAACGTGTCGACTGTGTCATTATACCGAGCGTTTGATATTATAATCTCGGAGTGGAGAGGAAAATGTCAAGTAGTAAGAGTTCACGGATTCACAAAAGACCCTGCATAAAATTATCTTATGGATGTGTTTGAGACAGGCACGGAGCGAAGTGCCAGCATTTAGTAAGGCAATGGCACAGGAAATAAAATATTTCGATGCAGTAAATTTTACTTCTTGTTGTCTTCACATTAAAGCCTTAAACTTTTTCTCACTCTCATCCTCACGTACGCCGAAAATTCGACACTTTGTCGTAAATGTGACCATTTACGGCATGCTTATAACTACTCGAAGCTGCAATCAATCGTAGGCCACGGCAAATCGCACTGATTCATTGCCAACGCCGGATTTAGGTACCATTCTGAATTGGAATTAAAGCACCTCACATTTTTGACGTTCTAATTTCCTAAATTATCTCTTCAAGCTTCAAGCGCAGGCGATGCAGGGTAGCCGATGAAGAGTAGGAGTTTGACTCCAATCTCAGTCGCTGATTCACGCGAAATTACTCTGACTGGACATTCGTGACTTGATTCATCAAACCCAAAAGATCATTAACAATTAGTCAGCATCGGCGTCTCACGGACGCTTTCATTCATTCATTCGCAGTTTGCATCGATTGCAAGATTGATGAGATCTGGAATGTGGCAATAATTCTGTCAGGTTGAGCGGTCGATTGCCGATTCCATTTCACGGTTGTGTTACGCAGAGACGTGATTTTCGCTGCTTTTAATGAAAATGCAAAGATGCAATCGCCAACTGCTCCATGCTTCACGCTGCGAGTGCTGTCTATGCTGCTGCGTTCCGCATAATTTGAGCCATAAAATCGCAATTAAGCAGATTATTACGCTCTCACGCCACTGCTCCTGCTTTATGAATTTATGATGATGCACAACTAATTGTAATTGATTACGTGCCCTCACCGCTGCTTTTGACGAATGACAGCGCATTGCATAATACATTAAGATGTTAGTCATCCGAAAGCAGAGTGAAAATGAAAGCGTAGCTGTAATGAGTTGGGTTGCATAATCTAGACGACTCACTTCACTTTCCACGAAGCAAGAGTTCAAATGCGGGCGCTCCGCAGAAGTGCATTCTTGGCATTTTGTGCAGCAAATTATGTGCTCGTTGATTGGAAATTCCTTCAATTCTCGTTCAGAGCCATCAGAGCAGAGTTTATTGGCTACAGTTATTACATGAGGTTAAATGAGAAATTTCCGAGACCACAGTACTGTAGCAGAGATTCCTTTCAACCCCTTCACACATAAAGTGGTGATTTCTTGCCGGCCGTGTTTCTGTGAGGTCCTTTCATTCGCATAAGTCAGCCAAGGCTGCTGAAGCCGGAATTACAACAATATCAATGAATCACTCCATTTAATTAAAGTGGATTCCACGTGAACAATTAACACAAATTGAGGTCATCCGCACCTCCTCTGCCGCTTTCTTGAATTCCTGCATCGTAAACCTTCTACCAACAATTTAACTGCTCGTAAAATTTCAATTCGTAGCGTTTGCGAGGCTGTTAAGTGCATTTTTCACTTTTATGAAGCGGGTTTTAATAAATTTGCATCTGTTCAGCAGATTTTGTAACCCATTTTATTAAAGTCGCACAAGTGACAATTGATCGGTTCAATTTGTACGTCGGATCTGATATGCATAACGAGTATGAGTAATTCTCGTAGTTGATAATAACTATATAATTTATTTGCCATTTTTGATACTATTTGACATTGGTGATTTAGCAAACACTTGAGACACGGAGTTTTCTACCTGCGAATCGATAAAGCTGTGACAGTGCAGCGTTCATTGTAATTTTAGATCGGACAACAGCTCGGCTGCCGTTCTGAACACCTGGCGTAGGCATCCAGGTGACCCTTTATTGCCGCGATGTATTGGATGAAATTCCTCGAAAATGACTTTTTACAAGAAAACGACACAGCAGGCGACAAACCAAACCGGAGAACGCAAGTGCTGAGTGCATACACTGTCTGAAAATAGTTCAGTGTTCACGCTTGAATTGACGGGCTATACTTCTGTACCTAACATGCTGAAGCTGGACACAGAAGTGACTTTGGATAACTTCATCGGGCAAACATCAGGACTCGTCTGAACGTCGACTGTCGAGTGGCTATAAAGAAATTGCGACTGCGACGTACGCCAGCGACGTTTCTATTTACACTCGAGTGGAGTGCTGTAACTATTACATTATTCTGGCTTGTACTACAACTGTCAGTCCCTGGGCACTGTTAATGTGGAGCCCATTTATGATAATGGTCGACTCTGGTTGACTTTGCAATTAAATACCAGCGCAATTACAAAAGGCGAATCAAGTCGATGGGATGCGTACAGTATAAGTCAGTGGTCGTTCAGCATTCGGCGTGAAACAACAAAAAAGTATGTTGGATTTTAGTGCGCCTCACAACACAAAAAGACAATACCACGGAGTCCATCGAGCACTTTCGTTGCAGTGCAGAAGAGACTCGCCAGGCGTACGTACGCGTAGCTCAGAGAAGCTAGCATCAGAGCAGGCAGGAACCATCAGAAACCCAATCGCTTCTCCCAACCAAAATCTCAATTGCTCTCGCACCTTCAGCGAGTCAACATTACAAAGAGAATTTCGTCGTCAGCGCCCATCGAACTCCGATAGGGGTTTCTTAAGAATTCTCTTCAACCAAAGTGAATCAGTTCATTCTTTCAAGTGCCCTACCAGTTCAGACATTTTCACAACAATTCAGTGCAGCCAACAGGCATTCTTGCTGAGTTTGCCGATAATTTCTGGACAAATTGTGAGATTGTGGTTTCGACGAGATGGCAAGGCCTTAGTTTCTCTTCGAAAACTCGACCAAGATTTATGCTCTGGGCTCGAAGATGAATAATTCTCAGTGATAAATTGAGCAAGAATCGTAACTTCAAGAAAGTGACTCGAAACAGTGAACAGCACAGTCTAGCAAGACAGGAAAGCATTTCTCAATGTGCCCCGAGGACAGAATTTGGGTTCCAGCATTTACTTGACAGGACTTTCTTCATCACTCGTGCGAAGCTTGTGCCGGCCACACTGTCAATTTCCTCCGGAGCCTGTGTCGGACAAATTTTCACCAGAAATTGGCGCGTGGACCGTTCGACTTGTGCGTTATGCGTTATTTAATTAAAGATTAGACTCTGAATGGCACATCATCGTATCACATCGGAACTCACCCGAACGGCACAGTCGCCGATAAGATACTGCGGGTTTACAGTGACCGAGCTAGTGAAACAACAAGATAAGTCGAGCAGTTGCCAGTGCAAGAGACCAAGTTTGGACTGACCGTCGGAATGAATTCGGTAGCTTGACTGGACGCGGTCATCGTGTTGCGAATCGTGTGCTGCCTTTAATCTACTATTGACAATTGACAACCAGCGTGTTTTATATTTAGCACAGCACGATTACAAGTCCACTTTATCACAAATCCACCCCGATTCAGTGCACGCTGAGCGGCTCGCGTACGTGATTCGCGTGTGCTGCACACCATTCCAGCAGTACGCGAAACAGTTTCATTTTCCGGCTCGCGAATGTGTGAAACAAGCACAATTGGAATTTTTTGCTCATGTCTTGTTTTGTTTGTTTTAGAGTTCATTTAATCTTTGTACTGAACAACTGAACTGTTTGTTCGCGTCAGCAAGGAAAAGACGCTTCAACTTCTTCGACTGTCGTTTATCGTGAAAGTGTGCGTGCTCATTTCACAATTGGGACCGGAATTTATTTTGGACCCGAATTCTTAAGGACTGCTCAGCCATAATTCGACTTCGAACTCGACGGCGAAACACGTGCCTGAACTCACAGCCAAGTCAAGTGACGATTACTTCGCTTCTGGTGGTGTGATTGCTCTCGAGCGTTGTAACTGCTCAAAATGGCATTCAATCGCCTCAATTGCTTCTCTGGCACAGGAACACATGTTCAAACAATCAACGCGTTGAGTTACGCAAGTCGAAGCGTGTGGGTGACATAATTGAGTTGAGCAGTTCAATAAACTAAATTTGACGTGCGAATTGGCAAAACATTCAAGCGAGCTGCAGCCGCCTTTCAGATTACAATGCGTTACGTTATCAATGCGGACCGAAAAGTGTGGTATTTGCCGACTCGCCGCGCCTGAGTTGGTAAAAACTCGGCTTTCGTGATCGTCGTCGCACTACGCGGCCAAGACAGGAGTGCACGCCGGCACTGGACTCTGTCAACTGCCAGCACAGCACACGCCAAGCATTCTCGCCAATTTCGTGGGTCAGCCGTCAGACGCTCTACAATTAGTGTAGTTGTTAAACTTAATTTTTTATTGTTGTGGTGAGACCCAACAGAAACTGTGGTTCACCATAGAAGAAGCGGACGGACCCCGAGCCGTTCCGCTTCCTCGTGGCTCCCACAAGCAGGGACTCAATGTCCTCGTCGCCACATGAACTTCTTTAAAAAGTAAGTACCTGCTCAATTCGCATTCTCTCTCTGTAGTTTATCTCCATCACCCAGCGCTCTTTCACTCCTTTGATGATTGTTTGTTCGCGTGCGTGGCTGGAGTATCTTTCACCCTTCAAGCGGTTAATTATCCTGTTGGACTCGTTCAGAGATATTTCGAGAACAAGTACCTAATCAAATTTGAACGATATGATTGAGCGGCAGCACATTTGACAGCGTTTGACTGCTGATGACCGAACCACAACATGAACGTTGACACGAAAAACCTTACGTATTAAATTCACAGGAATTTACGGGCGCTGATAAGGAGTCATTAATAGAAACATCAAGTGAGAGCACGCATGCACGCATTTTTTCACTATAAATTACAAGTTAACATTTAAGCACGAGCGCGACAGTGCGAAGTTTGCTTCACACGAGAATTACGAATTGGCAATTTAGCAGGCATCTCAACAACAGATTGCGATTTGCGATACACGATTGTTGCAGGCGCTAAAAGCTAATTAACTCGACAAGTTTACGGGCAGTACTAACTACAAGTTAATGTGAATTCTATATTTATACCCTTTATGGAAATTCCGACAAGACAATCGCGCGAGAGTGAGGAGTATTCAGGTCAAAGTGCTACGCCGTATTTTGGTATTCAGGTTGCGATTGCCCACTGCCCACTCCTATGTTAGAACGCGCTCAGGTAGCTGCGTTTGCTCTCACGCAGTTAACACACAAGAAGGACAAATCTCATCAGCTTTGTGTCCGGACTTCGAAATTGAAAATTTTACGATTCATCGTTCCATACGCATGAGAAATAAATCATATTTTATTTTACGGCGGAGCTTCTTTCAAAAATTAAGAATCCGCTGGGAGAATGGTTTGAGGTTTATCTTCGTGTTTCTCGATTTGTAATTCATTCAACTCTTATGCCTGTGCCGTTGCTTTCGCTCATCGTAAAGATGGTGAAATGATACGAGCGAGCCGTCGTCGTCGTAAAAGTTGAGCAAGAGCAAAACAAATACCTGGCCGGGTTGGATTTATTTAAGACCTTGCCTTAATATACTTCGTATTATCTTAATAACCCTTAAAGTAATAAGTCTTTGGCTTGTTTTTCGCCTTTTTGGGTCGATAATAATATAATTTCGGCTGTTCGGCACTCAGGTGTAATGAAATTTTATGAGCATCAGTCAAAGATTTGTGCGCGTCAGGGCGAAGGTTTGGATGCCGCATACACTCGCTTCGACGTCGGTTCATGGTTGCCAGAAAACAGGCTCAACGCCTTCGACCCCAGAAAATGAAGCAAAGCAGTAAAACAATTTCCAGAAAATATTGTACAATACGTTTTCATGTTCGCTGTTCCCATCTTTTACCTGTATTTGGCTGCTTTACTCTGTTCGCCTTTGCGTTCGTTCGTCTCAATATTATTAATATTGTTATTAATACGGGAAGATAGTTTCTGGTTCAAAGTGGCCTGGCCTCCTACGGTGTCAGGAATCTTTCTACATGAGCCCGCAGCTCTCAACACGGTTGAGCTCGAAATTGAACCTGAATTCATGGCTTATCAATCCATCCTGTGTTATGTTCGTACAATTTTCCAAATTAGGTAAACTAATCCTGGCCGGTCAGATCCTGGAAGAGTCAAACGAAGCAAATTCACACATTCATAGGCTCGTGTCTATTTTCAGGCTGAGATCGAAGATTCCAGTGAAATTTCGCTCGAATCCTGACAAAAACTGTATAATTAAAGATAAGTTATGTATTTTTATTCCTTTTCATGCACACAGGTTAGGTTACGGCCCGTGGAAAAGGTGTGTTGTTGGAAATTGAACCTTTTCTCAGTTCAATACCTCTGCGTAGCTCATCGCAGCTCCATCGTGGTGCAATGAATTACATGTGTCTACATGCGTTCTGTACCTGCAACAACACCAGTAATAATATTAAAGTTTTGCCTACCTGGCCGTACATCGCGTTACAGACTTAATGCCCTTAAAATGTTTTTCTTTTCTCCTGTCGGCTTTCCTTCACATTACAGACCACTTTAATTGCCATTACCTGGACACTCCTCCGCTTTCATGCGTTCCATTTATATTCAAACATTGCTGCAGTCGATGCGTCCATGCAAAGGTAAATGCAAATGGAGTCAGTCTGTCAGTCTGCGTGTTTCGCACAAATCGTCGTCTGACTGCGTTTCGTGCGTGGACGCGTGAAAGCGATCGACAAGACACGAAAAGTGAGACACTGCGTTCGAATGTCCCGTTCGCTCTACCACGGCCGCGGCCTGGTCGCTTGTTTCTTGAATTGTACAACAATCCATCAATTGATTCCTCAACAATTGAATTTGCTTTATTTATTCTCGTAAAGGATCCTCTTTTCTGTCCCTCGTCGAGTGAAATGTCTCCATTTCGTAGTTGCCTGGCGCAGAGGTCATGTTGTAGTCATTTGTGCCTAATATGGGCTATCATGTATCACCCGGACAAAGACTGCGGGCTCGGTTGTCAACCTTAACTTCCGAAGACCTTCCTCCGTCTTCATTATTTATATTCCCTCCATTATTTCACAGTAAAAAGACGACGGAATTGTTGGCTCAGCGTAATTCTTCTCCATTCTCTTTCAGATTTTATGTACTAAAATCTTTTCTTCCCTTTTTTACGGGTTTCTGTCCGTAAAACTCCTTTCATGAATAGCCCGTCGTCGGACTCTGTGCTACTTAGTTAGCTTAGGAATTTCATGCAACGCGGGTTCGACGAATTCCGTCCGCACAACAATGCTGGAGGACGGAACAAAATGTCCGTCCGTCCGTCTCGTTGGCAGTTGGACGCGAAATGTGCGCGTACGCGGTAATAAAGCGTAAAATTTCATTCATTCAGAATTCTGTGACGACTCTCTCTCAGATAAATTGAAATGTTACAATTGAGCGTAGACCAGCACGCCTGCAGCCAACCCACGTCAATAAACGTCTCGAGTCTGGGTCCTAGGGCCACTGCAATGGCTCCTGACTTGCGTCCTGCCATAATTGAATAGGAAATTATGTAATTATTTACGTGTACGCTGCCTTAATGTCATTACAGCATCAACTAATGGAGATTTCTCTTTTCAAGTTGCATAACATAGCCGACTTTCTCAGCGCTTGCGAGGAGGAACGGCATTTCACCAATTACACCCGTAAATTATAAAACACGACCGAGACGAGTTCCACGACACGTGCAGCTCTGCACACAACGTCCAATTACCACGTTGAGTGTCGGGCTGCGGGTAGCGGTTCTCTGAAAGCAAAGTGCAAGTGAATTTAATGATTCGTTTGTTTTAACGATTTAAGATGCATGCGCTAAAATGCGCGATTGGAGAGAGTTCTTGGACAGTGCGTGAAGCGCTAATGGCGACTCTACCGAGATTAAAGGTGACGGACGAGCAATAAATTTAATCGTGATAATGATGAACTCGAATGGCTCACGGCGCCCTCAGCCTCGGAGCTGATGAAGAGAGGCAACGTTGATAACGGCGTGTTATGCAAAGTGAAAGATGAAGGCAACAGCGACAAGCTCCGAGAACAAGGCAGAAACGTACGCTGTACATGTACTGATTATGTCTTTGGACGACACACCTCTATTTGCTAATTTTTAAGTGGACTTCTTAACATAACACGAGATTCCATTTGCTGTCGTCCTGCGCCGCACTGCACGACGTGCTGTCATAAGACGAGATAAACACGGCCAGAGTTCATAATTCTACGTCCAGCTGTACGTCGGCAGTTATGTAATTTGTATTTTCAATTCAGCCAAACGCAAATATACGCAAGAGACACGCATACGCATTCTTGAGTGCATTCTGCCTGTTTTTGTTTACATGCCCAACGCAAGATAGGAACTTATGGAATGAACAATGCGTGGCTGAGAGTCCAAAATAAGACTCGTGCCCATGTACACACACTGGCGTGTACGCACGCAAATTGTGCTCTGCAGTAATTATCCGAGCAATGTACGATTATGGAGCAGAGTTCATCTCTCGTTTGAGTTCCTGTATCGATTATTGTTTATTGCATTACATCACAAATCAAATGCCAGGACACAATGTACAATGCCCAATTTACAAAACATCTTCAGTGTTCGTCGTGTTCTGCTTTTGTTGTCAATACTCCCACGACCTCTCAAATTACTGTACACGGCACAGCACAGCGCCGAGATTCGCGAGAGTGCGAAACTGAACTGGCAGGCTGTCATGAGACTAAGCCATAAAATAGAATCTGATATTAATTATGATCATTAGCCGACCGAAGCCGTAATTACACCGACTTGGTGTACACTGATCCATTTTTGTTACCGCAGACGCAGCGCAGTGGGCACGAAAAATATAAAGGGCCATTGTGTTTTGTGTTTGCGAATAATGGCAGTGTACAGATTGATTACACAACTACAACAGCAGCCGTCCATTGTCATTCATTCCTGGTGCTGGTGATGGTTCATTTAAGCCCTGATTCATTATTTCGTAATTCGTACTTTGTAATCATAATCTGTCAAAGTCATTCATAATTAATGAAATTAAGATCCACACCTTCCATTGTTGCCCTCTGCTGCGCCAAAGTGTTACATTACTCACAATGCAATAACACCGAGTGGCGGAGCTTCCTGGCAATATTTCCTTCCTACACGTGTCTTTCAGTCGGACCATAAATAAGACGCAGCTCAGAGTTCAGTTAACTTTGTTCTGCGTTCCAAATTGGACACACTACCTGAGAATTGAGAATCTGACGACTGACCACAACAATTCGTCATTCGCAAAATTCTTCGTCGCTGATGTTGCTAAGAATAACACTCGACACGGAGTGAGTAAAAGGATGTTATTGAATTTAATTTGTTAATTTGCAAGGCCACTTGTTAATATTCTAATTTGCATGTGTAAATAATGCACAGAGTACCCGAGGGACTGCGATTCTGAGAATTGCTGCCGGCCATAGTGTGAGGTATCTTAATCCACTAATCAACCGTGCCAAAACAGGCACATGTGTGGGGCAATGCAAAGAGTTAATGACTGTGACCTGCGTGATTATTTATAAGCGAGATGTTTATGATATCGATGATACTGACTGGACTTGCCTTCGCCTTCCGCGCCCAGTCAGTCAGTACTGTCGTACTGATTAAAGTGTTGACTACTCAGGTACGTTTGTAATCACTTTCTAATGCATGTACGTGGAATGCAAGACACCGACGCAGACGCGATTGAAACGCAATTAAGGTTGAGTGCTGGGTACACTAGCGACTTTATGACTCGGCTCGGTATTGCATGCATTTTTGCACAAAAATTTAAATTGGATCGTCTCGCCATCGTCTTGCGGTATTTCTTTGTAAGAAATCAAATTCGTGTCGCCGGTTTAGTAAGGAGTCGGTTTTTGAGCGACGCCAGTGACCTGTCTGTGGCCCTGGAAGCCTCGTGCGTTTCAGGCGTTAGAAACTATCCGCACGTAGTACTTTCGTTAAATTCTGCATTTCTCTTCATACATGCACAACCTGCTCAGCTGAATTCAGAATACCTGAAAACGTATTGAGTTAGGTTATTATTTCTGGCTGGCCTTAAATTACTACGGGCTTTCATTGAGACATTTTATTAAAGATGAAATATGATTATTTTATGAGATGAGAAAAATCAAGAAACTCAACAACCAGCCAACAACGTCAGTGTTGCATTGGCATGGCCTCGCTCGTTTTCTCAAACCTGAAACTGTATTTTCTGTTATTTCTGTGACCCCCTGATGATTCCACTTCATTTCTTGCGTTTTTCATCCTTTTGCGGTACCAAGGCTCAAGTAAACTTTCATTGGCCATTAAAACACCACATTAAAATAATATGTAATAACGAGCCTTGCCTTCTGGCCCCATGACATGATTCTTGGTCGGGCAACAATTTATAGCCAGGCCGATGATTTATTACCTGGTCCGTATTTAAATGAAATGTACACGGCACAGGTCCCCATGTTGAAAACAGCTCTAATTTAATAATCATACTCCGTTAATTGAGATACGAGAATGCTTCCTTAAAATGATGCCAATAACTGCACAACCGCTCACAAGATTCCTTATACGAAGGGCCAGCTCCATATTTGGCAGTGACAGGATTCGTTGAGTGGATTGAGGATAGGCAAGTCGATTCGAGTAGCCAAGTTGCACATCCGGAAATAATTTCTTCGAGAGATGAGCGCATGCACACGATGAGACAGCGAGCGTTTCCTGGAACAGATGAAATAAACGTAGGCCAGGTACCAAGTTGAAGGTATCATCGTTTTCCATAATTACGTTCTAGAAAATTGAAAGTAGCCTCTTTAGGAGGACTGACGCGTCGAAATGAAGAGCACATGAAGTGTGTGTCCAATTTCGATGATGATGAACTGCTTTACAAATCATGTGCTAATTGGATGGGTCCACATCGAGCAGCACACCGTGACCTTGTTACGCTGATTGTGACTGCTCTAATTTATTTATGTAGAATACAAATTAGTCCCACGAGGCGCGTATCTCTTCCTGATGCTGCGCATGTGCTACACAAGGAGCTTCAGTTTGAAGTTCAGGCAACAGAAATATGCAGCCATTGTTGACAGAACCAATTTGGATATTCAAAGAGGAAGAAACTGTTGTACAAATGTTTGTTATGCTGTGCACAGACCAGACGCTGGCTCTGAAGAAATTCCTGTTTGCTGGCTGTGGTTGTTTCGATGAGACCGCAACTCCAGATTCAAGATTCGGTCTCGGCCGACTCACCACAAAATTATGAATTTAATAATTTCCCCGAGTCCTGAGCATTTCCTTCTGTTTCGTGCCGAATCCGGCCTTGTCTTGAATATTTATTTTAACCCTTCATGATTTGATGATGAATTTTGATGCGGCTGCTGCTACACAAGCACGAATTCCACCACCGCAAGGCGAGGCGCAGAATTGGTGGTGGAGATGCTACGTGCCGCTTTGTAGACTTTTTCCATTGTCTCCTTGCTGTGAATCGAATTAAAAATAAAATAACTCTTTCCCAACTCGACTGCCTCTCCTCGCCCTTGCTTTCCTGCTCTTTTCTCCCATAACTCGTCACAGCTAGCGCACAGGCCGATGCGTTGAAACAAACAATCGTCGACTTGCTCAAGTACTTTGCATGCAGGCATCATTTTTCGGTATTTTATCATCTTAAGTTTAATAGCATCAAGTATTTCCACTTCACACTGCGCCTTGGTCCTGTTTTTGGGGTAATCTTTTCTGATGTTGAACAATCTGTCATTTACTTCATTCGTGTTCCAGGTTCTATATTGTGTTGTTGTCAGCACGTTATTCGTCATCATCGGCATCACTGTACCGCACCGCTTGAACAACCCAATGCCCATGTTTTCTTGTTTTCATGGAAAATTATATTTTCTCGAACCTAATGTGAAATCCTGTTCACATCTCGTGCATGACTCGGCGAATTTCCGACCAAGGCAACTGACTTGGTTGATGGCTGCCTGCTATGCACTGGCGTGTCATTCTGCGGTCAGTGGTGGAGCAGGATTCGGGACAAACAAGCGCCTTTTTATGAATTAAATACTTGGAGGTGGAGATGACAAATGATGATGAGATTTAAAGTGTCCAAGTCACTTAAAACTCCAACCTCATCTTCGAGCATTTGCACTTGTGTTCGTGTTGTGAAATTGCTATTCAATTCAGGCACGGAGGTTTTAGACAGACATGCCCTTAAAGGGCATTCGAATGCCCGGAACGATTAAACATTGTCGATAGGGAGCTTCAAGCTCAGCTCACGAGCATGGTACCGAAACATAGTTGGAGAGATTTTCCTTGATCACTGGTGAGTTATATCCCACTTATCAACGTGATCCTCCTTCCTAGTCCATCATCTACCCTTTCGATCTCTGTCTTAGATTGATAGAGATTAGAATCAGTGATTTGGACACGAACCAACACTAACAATAACAGTAACCGATAGCACAGCGGCGGCTGAGCTGGCAGCGGCAGTTGTCGAATTGAAAAAATGGAAAGGCTCAGACAAGAAGTACACGAGGGAATGAAGGCATGACCATGGCTTCGACTGTGGTCATGCCATGGCTGACCCTTTTGGTGGTGCACTTTGAGCATTAACTTCTGGCCACGTAATGCATGGAACCTTTCGTGCACGATGATACTGAAGAATCATCCTTCTCACCTCGCTCGGCGCTCGCTCAAAACGCCTTCTCCAATTTATAAATCAAGCAATTCCATTCTCCCGGCTCGTTGGTTCGAATTATGGTTACAATGTATATCGAATGACCAGCATCGGCATCAGACGAAGCATTTTAATTGTTTGATGGGCGTCAGTGAGAATTGGAATTCAGGACGACAGAAATCACGTGGAGCTGATAGAAGAATGACTCGGGTATTACTTCAGTCAGCTATGCGAGAAAGTTTTTTCATACCCCATACAGCCTGCAGTATTTATCGACTTTCATTATTTTCCTATTTACCTTTACGCATCGTTATAATAGCAGCAGCTTTCATCCACTTGGTCGTTCACGACGCGTGAGACAATTATGCGTGCGCGTAATGAAAATTGCAAATAAACAACCGCATTCATTTGCCTATGCCAAGTGGAGAAAGTTTTTCGCAAATGACTTGATTGGTCGTATCCCATTTTGGGTTGGCAGAAGAGTATAACGCACGCTTTTTAAAGTTGACCAAAACAGTCCAATAAATTGAGCCCGTGCTTTGAATGTGTGAAATGGAATGTCAGACACTGAGCCCGAAGTTGGATTGTGGCTGCTGTTGGACTTTGATCCATTGCGCGTTGCGCACTGGCACAGGTGATGTGGGTACTTGAGGTTATTCAGGCCATTCACTGTGGAATATGTTTCACTGCCAAATTACCGAATGATACAAAGTATCACCTTTTCTTCTCTCGCTTTTGGTCTGTTGTCTGGGCAATGAGAATAATATCTTCATTTCGCTATTTCATAAAGACATTTGTCCGCCGCGCACTGCGCTCATTGACATTCTTATTTATGTTATTTACTCAGGTATTTTGTCACTATCACAAGGGATCCATAACGGCCTAACGCGTCCGTCTCGCTGCCTTTCTTTTGTCCTTCGTTTGTGCTCAATGAGCTGTCTCACAGGGTACATGTCCAGCACCACCGCAGCCGCTTCGAGTCCACTCGCTTCGCCTGCCGTTCGTGCTCTGTGCTGGCTTCACTCCACATCTGAACCCTGAAGCAGGGTCCACCGCGTATGACTTATTCGGTTGGTCTCGCGAAGCAGCTTTTATAAACCTTTACACTTCTTTTTATTTTTGTTCAAGAAATGAAACTTTCTGTATGGATACTTTTCCATTGTTCTCAGCATTGTTGGCCAGGACTTTTATGTTCCCTGAGAGCAAACCTCTTAGCATTGTTACTCGAGTTGTACGCTTCTGTGGCACGACGACGAGGACATGGACACGGAAAGGGCAGCAAGAGTCAGCGCACAAACAACAGAATCGGCTCAGGAATTATTTAGAAGACACAGAGAAATTGTTAATTCAGTTATTTTTCCACAGAAAAATATGTACGGGACACAATTCCCCTTGTCTTCTCGTTGGTTCCTACCTGGACAACTTGTACGATGTTTGAGGTAGTCAACTCGAACGTAGTCTCGTTTTTCGACTTTTAAGTGTCCTCTAAAAATCGTGTAATTTCTGAAGTAGGTGAGCAAACTCAGTCAGGGCACTCAAACGAGTAATGTCTTCATTTGAAGGCAATTACTGTCATTCACAAAGAACCAAAACACAATTTAATGAACCGAAGAGGCAGAAATTCTGTTACGTTCGTTACGAGTGTATCGAGCGATGCTTTAATTCAAATTCTCAAACTTGACATAAATTCAATTCGGCAGTCGCCAACCACACATGACTATCACGAGAACTTGAGTAGGTCCCACCACACGGTAGCAGCATCGTGCGTGTTTGACGACTGGTGACACAACATTCCTACTTTTGCTGGCGACTCGACTCGACAGCCAGGGAAGAAACATTTTCTTGTCCTGGCCGAGTTCGATGGTGAAAAATCCATTGGAAGGTCCGGTTTACTCGCGTAAAATGCAAGCAACTCTTCTTCGTTCGCACTGCCCGATTTTTTATACTCAGCACCGTCTTTTCTTGCCATACCACCACGTTCATAAGTTCATGTCATCGTATCAGACTGCCGTATTCCTAAGGCTCCGTCTTCCTTAATACGATAGTTATTGTAATAGATTTAAAATGAATACCCTTCTTGAAAGGAAAAATTTCATTTTCTTTCTTTCGTTGACTTCCTTCTCTTCGGCTCTTTGTGCCTGATTTATTTGTCTGCCGCTCTCAGTCAACCATTCTTCGGTTCCGCTGGTGTGGTCTGCAAAACTTCATCTTGAATTTGGGGAATTTTGAGCGAGAAAGCGCGCGATTCATTAGGCCAGACTTATTTTGGTCTTCCAAAATTCCTCTGTGAATGTTTACTGGTGTCGGTGAGGCTACCGTTTGGCGTTCACGGCTTCCTACATCACCGAAGCAAGGCAAATTAGTAAGCACGGAGTGCATCGCATTAAATCATGTTGGTTAGGCTGAGTAGTAAACTAATGGAGTAATTAGTCAGCCGGGCCATCCAAGCAGGCAGGAGCCATTTCGGTGATAATGAAGCAGAGCTGCGTGTGCATGTGACATGAAGTGAAGACCACCAACAGATTTTTTGTTTAAATAGCCTCCGACGAGAAAAAATGTTCATTACATAATTTGTGTACTCTCGACGGTGAGTTGGGAATAAGAAAAGAGTTGTTGCCATTATGTAAATAAGCGTAACCGTTTGTTAATAGTCGAGACCAAAGAGTTAATTGGTCAACAAAATGAGAAAGATTATTATTGTAACTTATCAAGAAAAGAGGTGCTGGACAAGGGAGAGTTCGGGCACTGACTGGGCCAGAATTGTGCCTAACCCTCAATTCTCACGCTCGCGAATAAGAGTGTCGTCCTGTATCAAAATCAAGACAATGCCAGTGTGAGTACGGCCCAGGCCGCGCATTTGTCGACCGTCGTCACGACAAATTGCTCTGGCAGATTTATGAATGCAAATTTCCTTCCAAAAATCCGTAGCGCAGAGCAGAGTTTCACACGCACCTGCAAACTAATGATTTACTTTCGTCTCATTCAGTCAAATTTAACACGCGTTATTTGTTATTTTTGGATGCGATCTAACAAGGGACATACTTCATCTACGTATTGAACCCAACGTGATCACAGAAATTCTCCTAATCTACTAGTCCCCTTGAATCGTATCACATCGATTATGGTCTGCAAACTCATACTTCGACGAAATTCATCTTCACTTGGTTCATTATCAAATCTTCGGCACACTGAAGTAATTGCTCCACCATATCCTTCTCCCATGCTGTAAGGGTTAGTGTTGATAAGCCGTGCTTCTGTCAAGCTTTAAGGAAGGCAATTTGTGCAGTACGGAATCCATCTGTTCAATTGAACAAGTACGTACTTTGTTTTAATTACAGGTTTTGCATTAGCAAATTTGATTACGTACCTGAAACTCGCGATGAGCTGCAAAAGCTTAACTCTTTTTAATTAATGTTGATGAATCAACGATACCACTAGCTCAATTCGACAAGCAACAACCTTAATGTGAATATCTGAAGGATTTAAAAATAGTAATGTGGTTTGAATTCGCGCAATTTCTGTTTGTTGAGATGCACGTTGTCCTGCACGCTGGTTCCAACAGCAAACAGAGCAGAATCCCAAATTTTCAACTTCGTGTATTTA
>JADMIO011298055.1_pt1 | contig 26493 bp, 17 predicted proteins | sample 8958161 | NCBI WGS metagenome assembly JADMIO01 (sample SAMN16585339, study PRJNA669376) | soil metagenome | isolation source: Crop rotation soil | place: USA: Cullars Rotation, Alabama | collected 2011 | reverse complement strand
CGAAGACGTTCGCTAATTCAGCCAGTTACGCCGAAGGCGTTCGCTAACCTTAGCCCAGGGTTGGAGCGCGAAGCGCGACAACCCTGGGATGGGATTCAAAAGAATCGTTTAACCCTGAAAGGGTTTCTCACGAGGCGAACCCTTTCAGGGTTGGTTCGAATGCTTGCGTTTATTCCGAGGGCTTGGACCGCAGCTACAACCCTGGGATCACATTTACGTTTCGTGTCAACCCTGTAAGGGTTCGCTTCCCGAAAAACCCTTTCAGGGTTTAAGGTTTCTGTTTTGTTCTATCCCAGGGTTGTCGCTGGCGCTCCAACCCTGGGCTGAAATTAGCGAACGCCTTGGCGTATTCAAACCAATGCACTACCCCTTCGGCGTAATTCAAACCAATGCACCACCCCTTCGGCGTAATTTCAAACGGACGCACTACCCGCATCGAGAAGGTCCGACGCGTAACGCCACAACTCGTAGTCGAGTTCGTTGCGAGCGCGAATGGCGTCCACCGCTTCGCGCGTGAGCACGGACGACGACGGTCGTGCGGCGTTCACATTGCGCGGGTAAGAGACGACCTCGCGGTTCCACCCGAGTTTCACATTCAGTTGGGCCAACGTCTCATCCATCCGCTCCGTCGTACCGATGACGTCGAAGTGACGCCGCAGATTCTCACGCGCCAGATCGAGCATCGCACGCGTGCATTCACCTACAGGAGGATTCACTCCTGCTATCCGCCGCGTTTGATCGTTGTCGACTTCTCTAAACGGCGGATTGCGTGCGAACTCTTCGAGGCTCATCCTGTCTTGAAGCTTTGCAAAATAGTAAAGTGACACGACACGTTCCAATGGATCGCGCAGAAGCGTGATGTAACGGCACGGCCGCGCAATGTGTTCGTGCAAGCCGAACCAGAAGTGACCGATCACTGCGCGCAGATCGCGGCGGCTGAGAAGACTGACGACATGCTGGGGGACAGTCAGTTCAGGATCTTTAATAAATCCGTAATCGAGATAAGCGACGCCCGCGTTGAGTGGATCGTCATCGCTCGCACTTGGCGCGCAGCACTGGTTGTAGACGTACTCGCCCAGCGTACTGCCACCTGCCTTCGGAATGTGCAGAAAGAGAACGACCGGTGCATCAGGTACAACGATCGAGTTAACCTCGGATGCTGTTGCGCGCATCGGACCATCCGGACCGCCCTGCTGAAGTCCTTTTTTCAGCGCCCGATCGATCCAACTCTTGAAAGGCAAAGCGACGATTGGGAGGCGCCCATCAAACTTCAGCACGTCCGGCTCGACGCTGATCGTGCCGCTCAAACTCACACCCTGAACCGTCAGCGAAAACTCGAACGTGTTGTCGCTCCACTTCCCCTGAAGACCCGACGTGCGGCGTCCATGCTCCGCAATCGCCCTCATTCGCGCGAGCGCTTCGGGTTGCCCCAGCGTATGTGTAACTTTGGTCCTATATCTTGGCATCTGTTCTCGGTGTCAGTCGTTCGCGCTGACATACCAGCGCTCGGGTTTCACATCATCGGCGCGTAGCGACTTGTCGAGCACGTGCACGACGAGCGGAAAGTCGTAGTCGTCGCGCGTGAAGCCCAGTAACCGCACGATCGACTCCATGAAAGGCGTCGCCAGCACAGCGATTTTGCGCAGTTCGTTGCTTTCGCCGCGCGTAGTGGACTCTCTGTGTCCAACGTTGGCAGCCGCAGCGAGTGTCGCGCGTAGGGCAACTTCATCAACTGCGAGTAGGTCGCAGACGAGCCATTGTCGATCGCCCTTCTCGCGGGCGGCCACGAGGCCCACGAGTTCGCCATCGCGCTCAATACCTGTGACGCAGTAGGTCGCTTGGGCCATCCTCCAGCGCAGTGCGCGCGCATCGCGCACCACCAAACAAGCGTGTAAGTTGCGCGCGGCCTCCCACAACCGATCGACGCGCTCGTCCCACGTTGTAAGCAGCGTTTCCGTGAAACCATCGCCGAGCGGCAATGGTCCACTCGCCAGCGGCAACGGCAAACTCCACAATGGAAACGAAGCGTACTTGATCTTAAACATCTTGAGTGCGAGTGCCCACCGCTTGAAGAGGCCCACCCAACGTTCATCGGGCACGATGTACATCAGGCCAAAGCCTCGCGCCCGAAACTCATCGGCGCCCCGCAGGTACATCCTCGCAATTGGATTCTCGAGTACCTTTCGCGCGCCTGCGGCCTCATGGGCTGCTTTGGTCACTATCGTGCCGAACGGACGCACCGCGATCACATCTCGACCGTTCACCGATACGCACGTGGGCATGAAGCGAAACTGCCCGACCGGCTTTCCCGTGTCCGCGTCGGAGGCGACGACGACGGCAGGTTTTCCGAATGGCGCTTCCATAAACCAACGCCGCAAGTCCTGCGACTGCTCGCCCCAATCCGTCTCTTCCTCCCAGAGCCGGTCGAGGTCTGGCGAATCCGCCACGTCATGAAATTCGAGCGTTAGACCCATGTTGTCCTTTGCATCTGAACTGGACACAGTCAGAACCACCTCGCGGTAGCGGGTGGGTGCGCAGCCAAACCGCTCAATAGCAACTAGCGCGCTGCGCTTGCACCCACCCGCTACCGCGAGGTGGTTCTGACTGTATCCAAGTACGATTCCTGACTCTCATCAAACTAATCGTTCGCGGTCACGTACCAGCGTGACGGGTTCACGTCCTCAGCACGCAATTTCTCGTCGAGTACGTGGACCACGAGGGGAAAGTCGTACTGGTCGCGCACAAAACCGAGCGAGCGGATCACAGATTCCATCACGGGCGTCACAAGCAGCGTTACCTTGCGTATCGGCTTTGACGATGAGACCGATTCGAGCGCCTTAGCGTGAGCGACGTTGACGACTGATGCGATGGTCGCACGCAACGCGTCGCCGTCGTCGGCCGCGAGCAGTTCACAAACGAGCCATTGCTCCTCGTTCTTTCGCTGACGCGACGCTGAGAGTCCGACAAGGTCTCCGTTGCACTCTACGGCGATCACTTCGTGCTGTGCCTCACCGAGTTTCCACGGCAGCGTACGTGAATCGCGCACGACCATGCAGCCATGTAGTTTGCGCGCCGCTTCCCATAAACGATCGACCCGTTCGTCCCACGCCGTGAGTGGTGCTGCCGTGAAACCGTCCGGCAATGTCATCGGTGCAGCAAGCGGCAACGGCATACGCCACAACGGAAAAGTACCTGTCTGCAGGAATGGAAACATCTTAAAGAGTCGCATCCAGCGCGGATCCGGAACCATGTAAATCAAACCGTCGCCTCGAGCGCGGAGTGCCTTTACCGCATACCGATACATTGCCACGATCGGATGACTTAACGGATTCGGGCTGCGAAAGCGAAACGACTTCGCGAGAATCGGCGCGCCGGGACGGAAGGCGCGCAGCTCGCGCCCATCAACCGATATGAGCGACGGAAAAAAAATGAATTGTCCGACGATGTGACCTGCATCGGCGTCAGTAGCCACCGTTCCGGAAACGCCGCCCATCGGTGCGTCAACAACGTAGCGTTGCCACATCTCATCGGCCAGCGTGCCCCAGCCAGCCTCCTCTTTCCAGAGACGTTGGATGCCCGGTAGATCCTGCTCCTGCACAAGTCTGTACTCGAGTCTCAAAGTCCCTTCCTCAGTCGCCCGGCAAGATGTACCAGCGTTCAGGCGCAACGTCGTCAAGAGTGAATGCTCCGTTGAACGCCTTGCACGTAAAACCAAACCGGTAATCGATCGGCGTAAACCCGAGCGCGTCGATTACGGGGGCGAGCGTTGGCGTACGCATTACTTTTAAGTGCGTTAGGCCCGCCGGCAGCGTCGCTTGCTCGTCTTTAAGCCAGCGAAGTGTGGCGGCAATGACGTTCTTCAATTCGCCGGGTTCACGGGCCAACAGATCCGCCACCAACCCTGTCTGTTTTTTCGTCGCCGAATATCCGACGAGTCTGTCGCTCGAACTTTCGCGCACTTCCACCGCAATGCGACCCGAATTACGGAAGCTCAGCCATGACTTGTCGCGTACGACGCCGCAGTCAATCGGGAAACTCTCTTTCGCCTCGCGCCAGAGATGTTCGTACTCTTCGCCAAACTCAGTTACACCACGCGCGACAAACCTGCGCGTTGCGAGTTCGATTTCCGGCGACTGTGCTGCTTCAACCGGTAGAGCCGCACACGAGTAAGTTGCTTCAGCGAAAGGGAGTATGCCGAAGCGTGTCAAAACGCGGAAAATGGGAAGCCACGCGTGCTCCGGCAGTGAGTAGACCACCGAGAAGCCGCGTTCCGCCGCCGCGGTCTCTGCCACTCTGAGCAGAGCGAAGATTGGGTGTGCACCATCCCTTAACGAACCGCCGCGCAATCCCTCCCTCACTATTGGTGCTGAGAACCTGAGCGCACGTACTTCGCGTCCACCAACAACCGCGCGCGATGGTGCGAATACTTCCTGGGCCACCACCTCGCCTCGCTCGTCGATCGCAACTGCGACGAGGCTTGGGCCTTGTGGTCCATCCACAAACCACTCGCGCCACTGCTCCGGCGTCAGTGTTCCCCACCCGGCTTCTTCCCACAGACGCAGAAGTCCCGGTAAGTCTTCATCCTCGAACAGCCTGTACGTCAATTGCTCGTGCATGGTAAAGCGGACATTGTCTGCCAGCGCCGAAGGCGCGCAATATGAAAGCCAGGGGCAAGCGCGAAACGAAGTGGAGCGCGTCGCCCCTGGTAAAAATTCAAACTAGCGACCAACCCTGAAAGGGCGTAATACAGCAGCGACTATTGCGGCCCTTCAGGCCTCGATTGCACTTTGTGGTGCTGATCCAGGGGCGACGCGCTCGCTTCGCTTCGCGCTTGCCCCTGGCTTTCATATTGCGCGCCTTCGGCGCTCCGGCATATTGCGCGTCTCGCCGCTCTCGCGAATGGCGCGTCTCGCCGCTCTCGCATATTGCGCGCTTCGTAGCTAAACGAAATCTCTACTTCACAGCGCGGCGATGTGTTGCCGCTCATAGAGGTTCGCGTACGTCCGCCCCGCGGCCAGCAAACTCTCATGTGTGCCGCGCTCCACAACGCGTCCATCTTCGAGCGCGAGAATCTGATCCGCACGTCGGATGGTTGAAAGACGGTGTGAGATGATGAACGTCGTTCGGTCTTTCATCAACCGCGACAACGCCTCGAAGATTCTCCCTTCGGTGTGCGCGTCGAGCGCCGAGGTCGGTTCATCGAGAATCAACACGGGCGCGTCCTTGAGCAATGCACGAGCAATGGCGATCCGCTGCCGCTCACCACCCGACAACTGTCCACCGCGTTCGCCAAGAAAAGTGTCATAGCCATCAGGTAATTGCTCTATGAAGTCGTGCGCATGTGCCGCGCGTGCTGCCGCGACGATCTCCTGGCGCGTAGCACCCGGCCGTCCGAACGCGATGTTGTCAGCCACACTCAATGGAAACAAGAATGGCTCCTGCAACACCAGCGACACGTTCTCGCGCAAACTGTTGATCGACAGATCTCGCAGGTCATGACCGTCGAGCATAATGCGTCCGCCCTGAGGATCGTAGAAGCGCGAGAGCAACGACACGAGTGACGTCTTGCCGGCGCCAGTCGCGCCAACGATTGCAGTGATTTGTCCAGGGGACGCTGCAAAGGAGACGCTGCGTAAAATCAGGGAATCATCGCCGTAACCAAAACTCACATTCTCGAACGTCACCTCGCCTCGGGCGCGCTTGAGCGTGATCGCATCCGGCCGCTCAAACACTTCCTCGTCGCTATCGAGAATCTGAAAGACACGGCGGCTGCGCGTTACCACCGCGATGCCGTAGCCGGCGGCCGTGCCGAGCGCACTCACTGGTCCATAAAGCGCTGTCAGGTAACCAAGAAAGATCAGCAAGTCGCCGAGCGACAATCGCCCATCGATCACGCGTGACGCGCCGAGGTACAACATAAGCGCGGCGGCTGCGCCCGTAATAACTGTTGCGGCCTGGTTGTTGCTCGCCGTGACAAGCGCGGCACGACGACCAGCTTCAACCAGCTTGACGCCCTCGACTTCAACCTTGCGCAACATGTAACTCTCTCGTGCGAACCCTTGAATCACCTTGATCCCCGATAGGCTCTGCTCAACGAGTGCCATCAACGCGCCCTGCGACTTCCAGTTGCCACGAGACGAAGCGCTCAGCGGTCGCGCGAAGAGAAGCAGCGACGCAACGAGCAGTGGGATCACACCCAACGCTACGAACGAGAGACCGGTGTCGATGCGCAGCATGACGAAGAACATACCGAGCAGCGTCAGACAGGAGACGACGATCGGCAGCGCTACTTGCGTGACGGCGAAGAAGACGACAAGCACGTCGCCGCTCACTCGTTGCAAGAGATCGCCGACCTTGTGGCGGCTATGGAATTTCAGTGATAACTTCTGGAGCTTGACGAAAAGATCGAGTAGCAGGTCGAGAACCAGTCCCTGGCAAACGCGCAGTCCGATGCTTAACGAAAGCAGCGACAGCGATCCACCGCCGATAGCGACAGCAAGCGCAACACCAACGCTCCAAACCAACAACCCTCGCGGTGTGCCCGCACCCGGAAGATGTGCGATCAAGGTTGCAAGCCACGGCGGCATTGGTCGACCGGTCAATACGTGATCGACAACGATCTTTACCGGCCATGGACGCGCGAGCTCGACTACGACACCCAGCAGCGCAAACAGCCCAGCGAGACAGAGTGCCGCCTTGTGACGGGTCGTATAAGCGAGAAGTCGAAAAAAAATACGCAAACCGCTTCGCCGCTCCTTACCCTTCAGCCTCGAACTGTGCGACTGCGACCGACGCAGTTGACGACCCCGGCCGCGCGACCACAGGTGACGACCGCGGCACCGATAGTTCGTGCTCTTCTTCTTTTACTTCCGGCACGCGCACAGTCTCTGCAGTTAACGCACTAAGCATCGACGACATCGCCGCTCCGCATTCAAGCCAAATGCGCAACGCGAACAAGGATGCTCCAACGCCGAACACAAGCGCGGGCACCCATGCGCGACTCCACACTGCAAGCACCGCTATCACCGCAACGAAGAGGCCGATGATCAATCCTTGAGGAGATACTCGCGGCTTTAAGAGCGCGCGCAACAGTTGGCGTTGCGCACCGTGTTCCTCAATCGTGGTCAACACGCGCGTCGCACCGAGCATTCCAGCACGCACTTCCAGATCCCATCGATCAAATTCTCCACCACGCTGCACAACTGCACCCGACTCGCGTAACCTCGTTTCAAACTCACCCAAACGGTCTTCGCGCGAGTGCCACGTCTCGCTCCACAATGTAGTCAGGCGCGGGCGCGGTGCTGCCCACCCTCGCGCGCGTTGTCGCCACGGAGTCAGTCCCCAGCGTAAACGTCCCTTCAAACGCGCAATCGGCTGCATTATGTGCAACAGCGCTGTCATCGTCTGAAGTTTCAGCAAGGCGAGACGTGTCGTCGGATTGCTTGTGAACTGTGCGCGGCGCGCCGATACAACTGCCTGCGCAATCGGTGCAGCGAGTGAAAACACAAAAAATGGCGCAGCTATGAGAAGCGGTCTCCAGAAAAGACCGAGCACGGCCAACGCACCAAGCATCAGGACGACTAAGAACCACTCCGGCATCAGCGGTAACGATCCGAACGTCCCTGTCGCCGGTTCGTAAATCGATTGGAAGAGACCCGCGCCCCACATGCCGTGGTGGATGCGTTTACGACCTGACCGAAGTGCCTGCGTAATGCCCTTGCTGTAAAGCCTGCCCCTCCACGTCAGGTGCCCAGCCGAGTTGTACTTCTCGGGCCACTTTCCTTCGAGCAATGCCTCGGCCTTGCCGTAACCTTGCTGTTGCTTCCAGTAGGTCTTCACGAAATTGCGCCGGTGGTGCCACACGAGAGCCGAAGGATGAAAGCCAATCGTGCCGCCTGCATGTTGCACACGCCAGCACAGATCGACGTCATCGCCTGCAACGCGGAAGAGCGGATCGCAGCCTCCGATCTCCTGTAAGACATCGTGCCGGAAAGCCATGTTGCAGCCCGGAATGTGTTCGGCCACTCGGTCGGAAAGAAGAACGTGAACTGGACCACCTGGTGCGTTCGCAACACAGTCAGCAATCAGCCCGTCACCGGCAGGTGCGACATTCGGACCGCCAACGCCTGCGAAACCATATTTCTTAAACGAGTGCGCGAGATACTGAAGCCAGTGTGGATCCGGCCGCGCATCGTCGTCAGTGTAGGCCACGATCTCGCCAGTCGCCGCCAGCATCCCGGTGTTGCGCGCCGAGCTCAGACCACGATTCTCCGTACTGATCAGTCGGAAAGGATATTCACTTACGATCTGAGATGTTTGATCGGTCGAGCCATCGCTGACGACGATGACTTCGAAGTCCGGATACTCTAAACGCATCAGACCTTCCATGCAGTCGCGTATTACACGCGCTCCGTTGTAAGTGCAAACAACAACCGAGACGCGCGGCCATTCACCGTCGAGCGGAAAAGGCACTTCAGCAAATGCACGGCTGACAGCGGCCAGCGCCGGCTTCGGCACACGATCTCTGGTGACAAGACCGAAGTCCCAGTCGTCGATGTCGTAGCCACCGCGCCACCATTCGTCAGTCCACGCGAAGACGAAAGCTCCCGCACAACCTGCTGCGAACGACGTGCGCACCTGCCAGGTGAGTGTCTCAGCTTGCATCGTCTCGCCATTGCGACGGCTGTCCAACCCGATTTCAGCCATCACGAGTGGACGATCACCGGCGATGTTTTGCAGGCGCGCAAGGTAGTTGTCGAGCGCGGGCTCGCTTTCGAGATAGACGTTGAAACAGAAGATGTCCAGGAAGGGCAGATGCAGATATTCGGTGGAAGGATAGTTGACGTAAGTCACGAGGGCTGCCGGGTCTTCCCGCTTGACGACGTCGTAAAGTCGACGCAGAAAGCGTTCGACATTTTGCGCTCCATGCCAGCGCACGATGGGTGCAGGGATTTCGTTACCGATGGTGTAACAGAGAATGGCGGGATGATCAGCGCACTCGCGCACGAAGGTGCGCACGCGACTAATGATGTCCTTCTGTCTTTTAGCGTCGTCGAGGAAAGTTACGTGCTGCTCCCACGGTAACCCGGCCATGACATAGAGACCTTGATCGTAGGCGAGATCCAGAAACCAGCGTGGCGGAACCGTGTACGTGCGGACGGCGTTGATGCCCGCCTCGCGCATCTGCGCAAAGTCTCTTGCGACCTGTGTTGGGTCGTGCTGCTCGCGGTCGTCGGGACCGGGACGGAATGTTCCGTAGGTCACACCACGGATGTAGAGTTTTTCGTCGCCCGCAAAGATGAATTTGCCTGCAACATGTGGTCTGCGGCGGGCGGCATGCGGTTGCGCCGTCGGAGAGTCGGGGGTAGTCATATCGTTGTATTGATACACGCAAACGACGAAGGCCTTACGCTTTCAAGTCATTTAGGCCGTCAACGTTTAGTGTTCCGGATAAAAATCCCAGCAAAAATTTAAAGGAACTTTGTTCGAAGTTGGCCTTTGCCGAACTTCCGGTTAGAGCCTCCAACCGAACAAGTGTGAACTGGCGGGACCTGTATGTCCGGACCTGTTTACGGGGCGGAGTAAAGATCCGCACGTGCCGCCCGATACTGTTTCAGAGGGGCCGGAGCGTAACGCCAACGAGGGAAAAAGTCAACGTTTGGGTTCTCTGTAAACGCCGGGTAAAAGTCGCCTTTCTCCGCGCCGGTTGTTGTAGTCCATCAACGAAGGAAGCCAGACAAAATCACTTGCAGCACCAGAAAGACGGCAGGTGCAACAACGTCACGGAATGCTAAACCTAGAGTTTTTACTGGATGGATTTGCCTGGGCAGAGTCCGATGAATGATTGCCAGGATAATTAATATAAATAGGACAATGATTCCAATTGCGGGAGTGATCCAGAACAACTTTTCATAAATGTTACTCCTTCAACTCGCCGATCGATTGCGCCACAACCCTCGGGTGAAGTCGGGGAACTTGACCGGCATGCTTCCCTTCGCAACCGACATCTGACTCAGTGGACCAGGGACACTCCAGGCGGCGGCGTCGTAAACGTCGATGTCGGGTTCGAGGCCTTCTCGCATGCACTGGACCAACCGGTAACACATCAGGTAATCCATGCCACCGTGTCCACCTAGCTTGCGCGCCATCTCGCCCTGCTTCTTCCACAGTGGAGATTCGTATTGCTCCTTGTACTTATCGAGTGGCTGCCAGCCGTGACCTCCCTCCTGTCCATCAATGAAGATTCGTGGTGGATAGTCTCGGAAAATTCCTTTCGTGCCCTGGATCAGGTTGATGCGATCGTATGGACGCGGTGTGCTGACGTTGTGCTGCAGCATGATCGTGCGCCCTCTGGCTGTCTTGATGATGCTTGTGTTGTAGTCACCGGTTTTGTAGATCTCTTTCCACTTCGGATCTCCCGGCGGCACGTGCTCCTTCCGATACGCCTCAAGACCAAGATGAGTCGAGCTCATTGAAACAATGTGATCGAAGTTGTCGCCACGATTGATGTCCATGTACTGCGCCATTGGACCAAGCCCATGGGTGGGATAGAGGTTGCTGTCACGTAATGTATGGTGTCGACGCCGCCACAATCCTTCATCCTTGTTCTCAAACAAGATCCCGCGGAGGTCATGATTGTAGGCACATTCACCATGCACGAGGTCGCCGAACATGCCCGCGCGGACGAGGTTGAGAACTGTGGTTTCGGCATCGTCGTAACAACAGTTTTCCATGATCAGACAGTGACGTCGCGCCGCTTCTGAAGCATTTACGATCTTCCAACAGTCTTCGAGTGTGTAGGCGGCTGGGACTTCGGTACCGGCGTGTTTGCCTGCCGCGAGTGCAGCGAGGACTTGAGGAACGTGCCATTCCCATGGCGTTGCGATGTAGATGAAGTCGAGATCGTCGCGTGCGACGAGTCGTTCGAAGTCTCGTTCGCCGTTTGCGTAAATGCCAGGGGTCTTTTGGCCCGCTTTCTCGATCATCTGCGCTGCGCGTGTGCATTTGTCTTTTACGACATCGCAGACGGCGTTGACGACGACGTTCTCGACGGCGAGAAATTCGCGGAGGACTTCGGTGCCGCGCAGGCCGACGCCGATGATGCCGAGGCGCACGGTGTTGTGAGGTTCGAATTTGACGCCGAGCATGGTTGGGTGTTGCGCGCGACGGAGTTGTGCTTCTTCGCTCTCGTGGGCATGAACCACGCTCGCGGCCGTCAACCCCAAACTTGCGAGGCCCGCGGCTTTTAATAATTCGCGTCGCGATAATTTCTCATCACTCATGATGAATCTCCAATCTCGGAACGTACTGTAGGGGCGGCCCTCCGTGGCCGCCCTCGGTTTAAATCGTGTTCCCGAAATCCCAGGCCGTCGTTTCTTGAATACTTAGTTAAACCGAGGGCGGCCACGGAGGGCCGCCCCTACAGTACGTTCGACAATTGCTTTTTACCGATCTGTTTTATGCGGGCGTCGGGCCATTTTTCAAGGAAACTGTATTCGGGATGGTTTGGTCGTCCTTTGCAAGGATTGCGCGCCGCGTTGTAACAGCAGATCAGCGACCAACGTGGATTCGGGCTGCGATTCGCATCAGACCGGTGCAACAAATTCGCATGGAAGAACAGCGCGCTCCCCGGTTCCATCTCACAGTAAACAAGCTCAAGATGCTTCAGCGCCTCGTTGACGCGATCCATATCCGCACCTGTTTGATCACCAGTCTTATTGTGATCGATGCGTCCCATCAGATGTGAACCCCGAATCACCTGCAGGCACCCATTCTCTTTCCGCGCCCGATCGACTGCAATCAAGCAACTCACCATATACGGGAACAGACAATTGTTCGAATACCAGTAACCATAGTCCTGATGCCATTCCCACGATCCACCGACGAACGGCTCCTTCAACATCATCTTGTGGTGATAATGATAAACCTCACCGCCAAGTATTTGTTCAAGAGGCTCGACAATACGCGGACAGCGGACAAACGCACTGTAGATGTCCTCTTCAAGCACGTCGGTTAACCAGAGTTTGCTGGTCCCCGCTTGCGCATCGCGACGCTCGAGAGCTTCGCGTTCCAGTCGCTGATCATTTTTCGCCACTGTGATCAGCAACTCCATCTCTTCAGCGTCAAACAGATCCGTCTTCAAAAGGTACCCATCGCGGTTGAACTGCTCTAGTTCCTGTTCACTTAATTTCGACATAACGTTAAATAACATCGGCCGCAGTCGCAAACGGCCATTGCTTCGTTTGCCGCGACCAGATAACAAAACACAGCAATCCCAAAAGCAACGTGCCTAAACCGAAAGCGATGATGGTCCAATCGGTCGTGGCAAAGACAAACATCCAGCCGAGTAATGCAAGCAGATTAGGCAAAGGGTAAAGCCAAATGCGGTAGGGACGCTTCCGTTCCGGCTCATTTCGTCGCAACAGAGTTACGGCTGCGATCTGGCCGATGAATTGAATGAGAATACGCGTTGTGATTAGAGCATCGATCACCATGCCAAGAGAAAAGAAACTGCAAATAATCGCAATCACTCCAAGCACTACAAGTGAGACATGAGGAAAGTTCTTTCGCGGATGGAGCTTGCCGAAGACTCGGAAAAAATAACCATCGAGCGCAGCCGCATAAGGCACGCGCGAGTATCCGAGTAAAAGCGCAAACACTGAACCGAATGCGGTCCAGAGCACCATCGCAGTGAAGAAGGTTGCTACTCCACCACCGTAAACCCGTTCCATGAAAATCGAAACAATGAAGCTTGATTGTGGATGCTCGGTGGCGGGCACAAACTGCCGCCACGGCACCACGCCAATCACCGAGAAGTTTATGGCGACATAGATCACCGCAACCGCAATCACACTGATGATCACCGAGCGTGGAATGGTTCGTCCGGGTTCCCTGACTTCGTCACCGATGTAACAGATGTCGTAATACCCGAGGTAATCGAAGATGCCGATACGCGTGGCCGCGCCTAAACCAAGGAAGAAGCCGAGGGAAAAATTCCACGCACCCGGTGGAAAGTCAAAAGCGAGGGCTGAACTAAAATTAAAGATCCCGGTGACGATTACGGCGAGCGTCGTCAGGATGGTGCCAATCCACAAACTGACCGTCAGCTTTCCGATAAAAGTAATGCGGCGATAGAGAAGTGTGATATTCAAAACTCCGAGCACGATAATCACGAGGATCGATTGAGGGCGGCCCATGTCCTTCCAGATGTACCCGAGATACTGCGTGAAGCCGATGTAACCGGATGCAATCTCCAGTGGTCCACTCAAAATAAACTGCCAGATAAATAGAAAACCCATCATGCGACCAAACGTCTCGCGTCCAAAGCCTTCGCGTAGGTAAATGTATGAACCGCCGGAGCCCGGCATCGACGCCCCGAGCTCACTCCAGATCATGCCGTCTGAGATGGTGATTACTAAGGCAACGAGCCAACCGAGCATCGCCTGTGGTCCACCCAACGTTGATAGCAGCAGCGGGATGGTGATGAACGGCCCAATGCCGATCATGTTGGTCATGTTGAGCGCGGTTGCTTCCAGTAATCCAAAGCGCCGCAAGAGGTGCGGTTGGTCCGTCGAGTTTTGCTGATCAGCGCTCATTTATGCTCGAGTGAAATGCCTCTCCCTTTTATCTGCGATCGGGCGGTGGCCATCCACGTCGCGTAGTCTGTACCGGCGCCGCCGGCGAGTTTGGGATCAACCTTGCTGAAGCCCGGCTCCTGATTCGGATCGGCGAATCCACCGATCGGCACATCAGCCCCTCGATTGAAGAAGGTGTTGTCGCGGTGATCGAAGTCACTGACCTTAACGCCTTCGCCTGTCAATTGATAAAGCATCGTTTCATCGACCACGCCAGAGAGGATGAAGATGTTTTTTCGCAGAACCAGATTGTCAGTTTGCGTTAAGCGCACGGAACGTTTGCAACCGCGCGCCGGACTGTCAACCTCATTGCCGGGACGGATCAGCAACACGCCTCGCTCGCCGATACCGATAAACGTGTTGTTCTCGATCCTCGCGTTCTTTGCCGCCCAAATCGAAATCGGTTCGACGGGCCGCTCACCGGGACGTGTGGAAACCACGAGATTATTCCGCGCGGTCATGTCGTACGACTCGTACATCGCGAACGAACATGGATCGCCATAGCGTCCATCAATGAACAGATTCGGATCGGTTGAGCCGCCCGAGAACGCCGCTCCTGAATTATCGACAAACACATTGGCCTCGATCAGAACGCGACTGCCTCCGCCTTTCGAGACAACGCCGCGATGCGCGTTACGAATGATGTTTCGCCGCACAATCACGTCGTCCACACAAGGTAGATCGATGGCCGGCTTGCGTTGATAGTTCTTGCCGTCGAAGAGCTCGTTGTCTTCAATCGTGATGTGATGCGACTGATTGAACTTGATCAGGTACAAGCGGTCGTCATCCTGCAGTGGATCGTAGGACGACGTGCATCCGGCAGGCGGGCATGCGTAGTGAACTCTGCAATTGCGAATCGTAATGTGACTGGTCCAAAGGTCACGGTCGTACCAGGACGAGGTATAACCGCCCGGCGGGTCGTTTGTCTTGACGCGATTGAAAGACTCTTCCGGCTCGTAAACACTGTCGCCATGAACTCCGTTGCGGCGCGAATTCAATTTCTTACCTGAGGCATCGCGATAGTATGGATTCGGAAAAATGTCGAAACCATCGATGACGATGCCCTGCGCGAGATGAAAACGGATGTGATCGATGATCACACCGTGCTTCGTTTCGGCTCGGATGGTAAGAGGATTCTTTGGATCGTAACGATAGATACCGGTCGTGTCAGGGCGGCCTTTAACCTGTGGGTGAGGATCATCTGGTTCTAATTTATCTTCGAGGGTGAGGGTTAGAGTTAGTCCGCCCCATCGGGCCTGAGCGCCGGCTTTTCGATAGTCGCCATTCTTCGCGACGATCGTGTCGCCGCTGCTAACGTGCTGCAGCGCCACTCGCCACGATTTAAAAGGACGCTTGTAACTCCCGTCCGCGGTGCGAGTATCTCGATCGAGGAGGTCTACATAGACAGTCTTTCTCTGTGCAACCTCTGTGTTCTCTGTGCCTCTGTGGTTAACTGATCCAAACCATAAACTCACCACAGAGACACAGAGAACACAGAGGTTGCACAGAGAGGTCATTTGTCGCTTTCAGCTCGTTGCCAGATACCATTGAGCATCACACGCTTGATATGTCGCATGTCGCTGATGTTCTTTGCCGGATCACCTTCAACCAAAACCAAGTCAGCAACCTTACCCGCCTCGACGCTACCCAAGCGATCAGCAATGTGAAAGTAACGAGCGTTCTCCATCGTGCCGGCCACAATCGCCTCCATCGGAGTGAGACCCGACTCGACGAGCAGTTCCAATTCACGTTGATAAGCCCACCCTCTTTTTGCATGTGGCACGTCTGAGTGGGAACCGACGACAATCTTCGCTCCGGCTTTGTGGACCAGTCCGACAAACGCTTCCATCTTTTTGAAACCATTCTCGTGAACGGCGGTTGTGTCCTTGTCTCCACGTTGGCGTTCGAAGACAGCGAGCGTCGGTGAAACAACGACACCACGATCCACGATCAACTTGAATAGATCCTGAGCTTGCGGTGTTTCAAGGTTTATGGAGTTCCAAACCGTGTAGCGACCTTCACGCCTGAAGTTATTGTCAGCGAGCATCGATTGTCGATACTTTTCAGCGTCTCTAAGTGGAAGCAAAGCCGTGCCGAAAGATGTTGCATGTTCGATACCGTCGATTCCGGCGCGAATCGCGTCGCGGGCATCAACGATCTCGAGATGGCCCATGACCGGAACACCTCTCGTATGCGCGGTGTCGATCGCAACCCTTATGAGGGCCAGTGGCAGACGAAAGTAAACTTTGATCCCGGATGCACCATCGTCAACAAAACGATTTACTGCAAGCCGCGTCTCTTCGGCGTCGCGCACGATGTAAGAGTCGGCAGGATACGCGGCCGGAGGCGAATCGAGGTGTGGACCACATAGAAACAAGCGAGGGATCGGCGCCGCTGCCTTGCGCGCGTTATCGTACGCCTCGATCCACTGGCCCGGATCGCGCAAGGAAGTCACCCCGTGTGAAAGATAGAGTGCCGGTAGTGGATCGTCGCCATCGATGTGAAAGTGTGAATCGATCAGACCGGGTAACAGAGTTAGCCCCTTCGCATCGATGACTTCAGCACCAGCCGGAACCTTCACCGCCTTGCGTTCGCCAACCGCTGCGATACGATCGCCATGAATCACAACAACAGAATCAGTAATGACAGGTCCGCCACGCCCGTCGATAAGGTTCGCGCCAACGATCGCGATCATTGACGACTGAGCCGGCGCTGCAACTTGATTAACCTCACGAAGTGCCGAAGTTGGACCGTTACGTTGTGCCGTCTGCGCGCAAACCAGAACACAAAGCGCGAAAAGAACCAGAAGTGAGTTCGAAATTTTCATAGCTAGCCAGAAAACCGGGCGACTCCTTGGAGTGCGCCAACTTGTTGGCGCTTTGGTACGTTATACCAAAGCGGTGACAAGTCACCGCACTCCAAGGAGGCGTCCGCTTTGAAAGATTCAATATCGACTTAGCATCCGGATTCGAAGCCGTCCATCCTTCTGACCAGCGAACGGCAAATACAACACACCCGACTCGTTCGCGGTCGCGATAAAAATTCCGCCGGGGACGCCGTTGAATAAGCCGCCACGCCAGTTTGCTCGACCACCAGTCATTTGCAGTTCATATTTCGCATGCGGCTTCAGTCCGCTGATGAGCAGGTTCGCCGTCTCTACATTTGGAATTGTCGCCTCAGCATCACTGACAAAACCTTCACCAGTCGCAAACAACGTGACCGTTCCGCCTTCGATGAGCGCGCCGATCAAATTCGACCCATCCACGAGTTCCACTTTTGGTGCACGAGCATCGCCTTTGTCGCCGATCTCGAGTACGTTCAGAAAGAAGTCTTCCTTTGCCGGCTTCGCAGGAGAAACTTCGACGCGCCATGCAGCCGGGACGACAGCGCGTGTGTTCGATTTTAAGAGCTTTTCAAAATCCTCGCCCCAGAACGTCTTGAACATCTTTCGCAGGTAAGGATCAGACGGCAGTGGACCACCTTCCGGCGGATCGAGCGGCCAGTTCTTACCGGAACCCCACGCACCACCAAACTCGTCACCCGGCGTCCAGAATTCCCGGCCTGGTCCACCGCGCGCGATCACTTCACGTTGAAGTGGCAGCAATGTGTGGACTCGCAAACGTCCACCGCCATCTTCGTAAGTGAACGTCGATGCATTTGAATACCCAGTGCCGCCGTGACCGGCGTCTTTTCCTTTATCTGCCGCAACGACCGAAGGCTTTCCAACGCCGTGCAGCAACCAGACCTTCTTCAAGCTCGGATCCGTCGTTCTTACGCGATCGAAAACAACCAGGACGTTGTTCTTTGGCGTATAAGCGACCTCGCGTGTGAATCGCTCCATCTTTGATGGTTGATAAGCATTCGTCGCATTGCCCCGCGCATAAACGTAAGTTCCGTCAACGATATCGGTGACTTCCATGTTGCCGGTGGCCCACAAGTCACGTGTTCGTTCGAAGTCTTCCCTGCTCCGCACCGTGTTCCAGTAGCGCGACGAATCCATGCGCTGGCCGCCGTCGTTAGCAGCCGGCCACAAGTTTTCTGCCCAGAAGAATTTTTCGCCAGTCTGGTAAACGAGCATCGAGTTATGAGCAATCGTCCGCCGGTAGTAGTTCAGATAGTGAGGGCTCTCGGTATCGGTGTAGTCTGCGCCACTCTCAGTTGCCAGGTAGCCCTTGTGATAAATGACGAAATGATTCTGATCGAGATGATCGTGCTTTGCGAGATACGGACCGGAGTTGAACTGAATCCAGGTCGAATCAGGACCAAAGCCGTCGCGCATAACCAGGTGGCCGATACCGCGGAACAAATACGCCCGCGGAATCTCGGCGCTCGTGCTGTCGGCGGGATTGCGCGGCGTTACATTTGGATCGTCCCACAAAAACTGCGTTATCGCGACGCGCCATTTTGGTTGTGCGGGCCAGCCACTCTTGCGCAGAAACCATGCTGCGTACGGATCTTTGAAGCGATTGATCGCATAACCAAAACAGATGTTGTCTTCCCACTGCAGATACGGAAACTCGTTATCGTCGTCGCGTGCAGTCGTACCATCGGGCAGAACTTTGTAGAGATACGTGTCGGTGTAATGCTGAAAGAGCGTGTATCGCAGCGCTGGATCACTGTTCGCAGTTGTTCGCAACAACTCCGCCATCATTGCGAGGGGCGCAAACGTAATGCGCTGATAGTCCATCGACTCGTGATAGCCACCGTCGGGTGTGAGGAAGTTTGTGAGATCGAGAATGTGATCGAGAACCGCGCGTGCATGCTTTCGCATTGGCGCCGCCTGCGTCTCAACTGAAGGGTGCCCTTCGATCGCCGTTAACGCAAAAATTGCGAGCGTTAAATAACGGACGGGGTAGTTGTGATACATCGCGAGTTGAACGTCCTTCAGCGACTGGTCCTGCAACATTTTTTCTGCTGCACGTAGAAGCTCAGCGGCGACGCGATCTTTCAATTCGTTGTCAAAGCCCGGATAGTTGTAGAGCCAGTCGAACGTCAGAGACCATTTGACATATTCGGGATAAGTGCGAGAACCGACCTGCTCGGGCGTGTGGGTTGTTCGGATCTTTTCAACAGCTCGTTTTGCGAATGTTTCGTCACCTGTGAGGAGATACGAGAGTGCCCAGCCGTCAATGTCGTCTGAGGGACGCGCGCCCGCGTCGTATCTCGCACGCAGAACCTTGTAGCCCGTTAGTGGATCGTTTTCGCCGATCAACATGCGCGGGTGTTTTACGATGGAAGATTGTGCGCAGGTGAGAACGCAACAGAGCAATATAAGTATGAGCGTTGCGGCAACAGTGGTTAGCTTCACAGAATTAACAGGTTTTGCCTCGAGAGTCCGGCATCCCTGTCGGACAGAGTCAGTACCGCCTGCGGTAGCGGGTGGGTGCATGCGCAGCTTTTTGACTGAGCCTACGGCGTACCCACCCGCTACCGCAGGTGGTACTGACTGTGTCCAAGTGAGACGCTGCATAATTGATCCTATTTGTGCCTCGTGCCCGTTAGTGCCTTGTGTCCGCGAGATATTTGAGCCACTCCTTCGCCATCAGCCGGTGATACGGCTCGGTCATGTGAATGCCGTCGAGACAGATGAACTTCGAACGATCGGGAGCGTTCGCGAGAATGTTGCCGACTTCGATCACTGCGATCCCCGCTTCGCCAGCAACCTTGCGTGCGCGCTCGACGGTGCCTGGCGTCACTGCCGCTGGATCGTGCACCTCGTCGAACATATAAGCCTTGATGCCTGCAGCACGCAGCCCGTAGGCCATCGTCTTCAATGCTTCGTAGTCCTCGTCAGTTCTTGTCATCACAACGAACAGCACTTTGTCAGGCTTCCATGCGAGCACGTCGTTGTAAAAACGCTTCTGCGCGCGCGAAGCAGTCAGACCTCCTGCCGCATACTGTTTGAATTCGACTCTTGGATTTTCCCGGCGAAAGACGTCGATAACAACGGGCACGAAACTCGATGGTGAAGACCAGTGCAAACCCATCGTGAACGAATGGCCCACGACAGCAATTCTCTGCGGCCTCATCGCGCGCAACTGCGGCTCAAGTCTTTTAACTTCAGGTTCCTTTAGCAGCTCCCCCGCCAGCACACGCTCGTCGCGAATGTGCAGATTCTTTTCACCCCAATTCCAGATCTTCCGTCCCGCTATCTGCCACTCAGACGCGCTCGTACCAACCGGCGCTTCACACGAGTGCCCTTCGAGTTTGCGACCGACAGCAAGCAAGTCTGCATCAGTTCCCGGCAATTTGAACTGACCGACGTAAACAGGCAGACCCAGTCCTATATAGAAGGCGAACTCCTCCTGCAGTCGATCACCATCGCGTTCAACTTCGAGAACTGTTTGATATAGACTTGCGACTGCGCGGATCTCAACGTCGCTCGCTTTTGTGTTTTGTCGGAGGTAACGCGTGAAGACATTTACGGGCGCGTTGTCAGGAATCTTCAGTTCGGTCGCGAGGATAGGTTGAAGATCCTGCTCGGGATTGAAGGTGCTTTTAAGTCCATTCACCCAGAGACCTAATTGCTTGACGTCGGTCTTCAGTAATTTTGCCTGATGTTCTGAGAGCACATTGAGTTCGGCGTCAGAAACCGTATTTGCTGAGAAACAATCCCGTCCCTTGCCAGAGCTCTTCGCCAGCAACACCTGAAATGCGTGAACAGCAATGACGTTCGCTTCGACGAGTTTAGCGAGTCGCTGTTCGCGAGTTTGTGCAGCAACATAATGAACTGCCGTAAATGCCGCGACGATTGCCACGAGGACTTTGATCTTCATCACGCGTTCCAATTCGCCAGCAAGTGACTGTACATTCGCGTCGCAAGTTCCAGTTGTTTGATTTCAACGAATTCGTTTGCCGTGTGTGCCTGCGCGATATCTCCAGGTCCGCAAACGACGGTTTGAATGCCCGCTCGCGAAACCTTGCTTCCATCCGTGCCGTAATTTGCTCCCGCGAGTTCGCCTTTGAATCCGAGTTCTTCCTGCTGTGTGCGCGCTAACGCTTCAACGATCTCTGCATCAGGCGCAGTCTCCATCGCCGGGTCGATCAGATAAGGCGCTTCGAAGGTGAGTTCCACCGAAGCGTCCAGCCTTTCGCGCAGAAACTGTTCGCAGTTCTTTACTGCCTGCTGCCCATCTTCACCGGGCAACAAGCGGGACTCCAACTCGAACACACATTTGTCTGGAACGATATTCACTGCGTGGCCGCCGGCGACTCTGCCGACATTCAAAGTCGAGTGGCCCAACCGTTGGTGAGATTCTTGTTCTACAAGCTGTTGCGCGTACTGTTCGAGTGCAAGCGCAACACGAGCACCATCGTAGATTGCATTTCGTCCCAACTCAGGTTCTGCGCCATGGGCACTCAAGCCATGAACCGCGATGCGCCACCGCACGATCCCCTTGTGCGCGATCACGCGCCTGAGCAGTGTCGGTTCGCCGACAACGCAAGCAGAAACCGGCCAGGATTTTTCGATTAGCTTCCATGATCCCGTGAACCCAAACTCTTCATCCGCCATGGCCGCAAATACCGCCGGGCGTGGACGGTCTGACTGATTTGCATATGCGATTAAGGCCGACATCATCGCTGCAATCGACGCCTTGGCGTCACACGAGCCGCGTCCAAATACACAACCATTCTCGATGACAGGATCGAAAGGCCTGATTGACATGTTATCGACCGGCACCGTGTCCATGTGTGAGTTGAGCATCAGACCGTTCACATTGCTTCCGGTTGGGTGAACGACGGCAATGACGTTGTCGCGACCTTCAGCAACGGTTTGACGTCCGCAGTCGATGCGTGCGCCGCTAAGCACGGTCTCGATGAAGTTCGCCATTCCTTTTTCGACAGACTCGCCACTCTTCGCCCGCATCGGGTTGACACTGGGAATAGCGATCATGTCGCGCAGGAGTTGTAGAGTGCTCGCCATTCGTCTTTGCCTCAAAAGTCGCAGTTGGACACAGTCAGTACCACCTGCGGTAGCGGGTGGGTGTATGCGCAGCCTTTTTTTGAATTGGAGCCTACGGCGTACCCACCCGCTACCGCAGGTGGTACTGACTGTGTCCAAGTCACTGCCCGGCGTTTGAGCACTGCCCAGCGTTTGAGACAAAGCATTGCCATTCGCTAATTCCGCACCCGGCCGCCGATAGCTGAGTTCGTACCACGTTTCAGTTCGGCGAGTTGTGATAATGCGAGTTCGTTTTGCGGATCGATCTTCAATGCGCGTTCGAGCGCGATCGTTGCTTCATCGTTGCGACCAAGTGCTTTCAAACCGGCGCCCGCAAGCACGAAACGGATCGCGCCCGATGGTGGCCACGGTTCGGCGTCCAACATTTTTTGGTCGTCATTCAAGCGTGCGAGACGCTCGTAAAGTTTCCGCGCATCCGCGCTCCGCCCGACGTGTTCGAGAGCGACGGCTTTGTAGTAATAGTGCTCCGACCATGGTTCTTCGGGTTGCGAAGGAGGATTCAATTCCTCAGTTGCGGCGCAGTTCCACCAGCGCTCAGCTTCCGCACGTTGTCCCGCAGCTTCGTATTCTCGCGCGGCCGCGACGTAATAGAGCGCCTGCGACTGCATGGCAGGCCTTCCGACGCCGAAGTTGCGCGGAAATTCAGTAATAGCCGCAAACTCGGCCGCTGCTTTTGCGTGATCACCCGCATCGCGATATTTACGAGCCATGCCGAGATGTGCTTTGCGATAGAGTCCGAGGGCGGCATCTTCTCCTTCGCCTGAGGTGAAAGTCGTTTTGGCGAGTAGAGCGGCCGCGTCAGAAAAGCGACCGGCATCGATGTAAGCACCGGCGAGTGATTGCACAGCGGCTGATTGGGCCAGTACGGCAGCGGGAGCACTTTCGAATAATTTTACGCGACGTTCAGTTGCGGACATTTCAGCAAGCAACTTGTCGAACTCTATATAAAGACGATAATCACTCGGAGAAACGCCGATGGCGCGTTGATATTGAGTGGCTGCTTCTTCTCGATTCTGAGACACAAGCCATAACGATCGCGCGTAATTTCGCTGCGCGATAGTGTTGGCAGGATCGAGTCTCACTGCATCACGCCACGCCGCGAGCGCTTCCTTGTCGCGATTCTTCGCGGCCAGAACGTTTCCGAGGTAGTAAGCGGCGCGGCCATCGTTTGCGTTTGACGCGACTGCCGCACGCAGGACGTCGATCTCTTCTACACGATGAGGAAAGACAAACGCAGGATCGGCTTTCATGCCGAGCGCGAATTGAGAACGCGCTCGTTCGCGATCACCGCTCTTCTCGTACAAGTAGCCGAGTGTGTAGCGCAGCATCGGATGGACGCGGGTCTTGTCGATAGCGAGAATGCCTGATGGTCCAGCCTTGATCGCATCCTCAAGAACGTCGATAGCTTCCTGCTTGCGTCCAAGAGCGACGTAATTGAAAGCGAGCTCCAGCACGGCATCCGGCTCACGTGATAAGAGGTGTCGCAATTGCTCAGCCGCTGAATTTGCCTTCGTCGAATCACCCGCCGCTTTGTTGAGTAAATACTGTTCGCGCAGCGCGAGATAGTCGATCGGCAATTCGTCGACAACCTGATTGATGCGGGCGAGTGCCGACTGCGTGTTTCCGTCGGGTCGCTCCGCGATGGCCAACACGGTGCGCGCTTTCAAATCGCGCGGATCGAGCATCACTGCCTCCCGCAGGTGTTCCAACCCGAGCTTCGTGTCACCTTTCTCTAATGCAATCTCGCCGAGAACGTAACGTGCGAGGGACTCGCGATAACCGGAACGCACGAGCCACAAGAGATGATCTTCGGCTTCGGAAGTCTGGCCCAACGCACGCTGAACAAGAGCGAGATAATAGTGAGCGTCGCCCGCATCTTTGTTACGCACTAGCGCGGCTTCTAAATGCTTCGCGGCCGATTCGTATTCGCCGCTTCTATAAAAGGACAGGCCCAGGGCGATGTGTGCCGGAGCGAAACCCGGATCGCGTTTCAGAGCCTCGAGGTAAGCGAATCGCGCGTCACGTTCTTTACTCTTTTTGTCGAACGCGAGGCCTTCGATGTAACTTTGTTCCGCGCTCGCCGGATTCTTTGGATCCGCAATCGGACGTGTGGCGGGTTTGAAATCGGGATTGTTATCGACCGGTGAATCCGTTCGGTATCGGAGCAGTACTCGACCATCCCCGCTCTTGAGTGTCAGCTCAAGCGGTTGCTTCGGAACTGGCACGTCGATCGTCGTCGTAAAAACCTTCGACGGATCCAGATCCACTCGGGTTGTGTGGATCTGTTTGCCGCCATTCGCCAACGCAAACTCAGCCCCACTGAATCGTTGATTAGGCGCGACCGAAACTGCAGCCTTGTTTCCGTGCAAACTAATTCGCACCGCTGCATCGCGAGTCGCTTCATTCCACGCTCCACCCATCTGGTTAACGCCAAACCAGTATTCAAAGAAATGTTCGACGCGATGCGGCGCGATGAACTGGTGCTCCATCTGCGTTTCAAAGCGGCCTCCCTGAAACTCCACGTACTGTCCGCCGCCGTCTGTCAGTTTATCGATCCAGACGTCGCCGTTATCGTCAGTTCCCCACGTCCATGTCTTCTTGCCCGGCAACTCGCGATGGTCGGCGACATGGACCACACCCCAGTCAGACTTCTCGTAGTAGATGCCGAAATAGTCTCGCCTGGAGTCACGCGCAAAGAGCGAAAGGAAGTTTGGCACTTCACTAAACCGGCCAACGTCCACCCCTTTTTCAATAGGAAATTTGAAGACGGGCCAGAACGCGTGCGGGTACGTTTCGCGCATCGGATAGTTGAAACGTAAATCGGGCGCGGCAGGTGCGCCGGCAGTGGACCAGTACCAGTAACGTCCCGGAACTTCGCGGCGGTTATTCAACGTAACTTCTGATTCGAGAACTCGCGTTCCAGGACGCAAACGCAGTATCACCTGCCACTGCATTCCCTGAACACGCTCGGTATCGCCGATCGCTACGGTTGCACTGCCGTCGCTTTCGGTGCGAATGACGTAATCAATCGGACTTACGGTCGTCAGTGTGTGACCGTCAGGAAAGTTCCATTCGATACCGCCCGAAACCCATGCGCCACGCAGCGCGACCATCGCGTATTTCATCACCGGGTTTGAGTAGAGGATGTCGCGGTTGATTGTCTTATCGAAGATTGCGTAAACGTGTCCGCCGAGTTCGGGCAGCACAGTTACCTTCAGATATTCGTTCTCGAGGTAGACGGCCTTCCACGTTTTGTCCTTCTTCTCACTGCCGAGTGAATCAAGAAATGCATATGGATAAACGGGGCGCCATTTACGTCGCTGCCAGTCGAGCAATGCCGGATATGGATTTGGCGAGTTAAGCTCGTATGTCGGAATGACGAGCGGCCCCTCCCAAACGCGTGGAGCGTCTTTCGACTGCGCAGCCGCATGACTTCCTATAACGACAATTAGCGAGAGATATATGAATAGACGTTTCATAAGCTAAAGCTTTCCGCTGCGATCGTGTAGTGCTTCACTTTTTCGCGAGTGACACTGAATCCAGTTCCGGGCCCATGCGGAACGTCGATGAACCCGCTCCGATCAATCGTGATCGCCGGCTCGATAACGTCGTCCGTATACCACCGCGAAGAGGCTTCGATGTCCGTTGGGAACGAAAGGTCTTTGTGCATCGCGAGGTGTAACGCCTGCGCCGACGCGATACCGAGTTCGGGCATTGTTCCAACCCAACATTGAAGATCGGCAGCGAGTGCGGCTTGCAACATCGAGAGTGCTGCACTTAGACCACCAACGCGTTGCACTTTGATATTTATGATTCGCGCTGCCCGGTTCGTGATTAACTCGTCGACGGCTGCCAGTGAATCTGCTGACTCATCGGCGCACAGAGGCGTTTTCAGATGTGCTTGTAGTTCGCCGGCTTCGGCGATGGCATCGGTTGCGAGTGGCTGCTCGATCATCATCAGGTTAAATCGATCCAAGTCACGAAAGATCTGCAAGTCGTTCAATGTGTATGCAGCATTTGCATCGACCATCAATGGAAGGTCCGGGAAGTGAGTTCGCACCGCGCTCACGGGTTCAACATCCCAGCCAGGTTGAATCTTGATCTTCACGCGTTGATAACCTTCATTGACGTATCGGTGGACGCGGTCGATTAACTCGTCGATCGTGTTGAATATTCCGATCGCGACGCCTGAAGGGACTGTGCGTCGTGTGATTCCGAACAGGTCGCATAATGCGGTTTGGCGCGTGTGTGCATATGCGTCCCAAAGGGCTCCTTCGATACCTGCTCTGGCAAATTTGTCACCCGGAAGTTCATCGATTTCTCTCGGATCAAGTTTTCCAAGCGAGAATAGTGCGGGAATGATTTCGTCCTTCAGTGTCGTCCATGCACTATCGGGCGTGTCGGCGGAGTAGAACGAGCCGGACATTGGTGACGCTTCGCCCCAGCCGACGATTCCGTCGCCGGTTGTCAGCTCGATCAGAATCGCGTCCTTCTCAGATACGACGCCGTTGCTGATCCGAAACGGTTCAACGAACGGCACCCCTACCCGATGCAACCCAACCCTCTTAATCCTCATAAGCCCGATCAAAGCTACTGTAGGGGCGGCCCTCCGTGGCCGCCCTCGGTTTAAATCGTGTTCGCAAAACCCGAGACCGTAGGATCGTGAATCCGATGTCAACCGAGGGCGGCCACGGAGGGCCGCCCCTACAGTTACGCCCAATTCACGTCATGCAGTTACGCCCAATTCACGTCATGCGTTACGTCCAATTCACGTCATGCAGTTACGCCCAAGTCTTCACGTCATGCAGTTACGCCCAATTCACGTCATGCGTTACGCCCAATTCACGTCATGCAGTTACGCCCAATTCACGTCATGCGTTACGCCCAATTCACGTC
>JADMIO010930484.1_pt1 | contig 26496 bp, 24 predicted proteins | sample 8958161 | NCBI WGS metagenome assembly JADMIO01 (sample SAMN16585339, study PRJNA669376) | soil metagenome | isolation source: Crop rotation soil | place: USA: Cullars Rotation, Alabama | collected 2011 | reverse complement strand
TTGTTTTTCCCGCCAGTGGTATTAATGCCTTGGGTTGGGTATATGTGTGTGGGCGCAGCTTTGTGCCTGCGCCTGCTACGGGGATAATTGCCTTCATAACCTTTTTTAGCTGTGAGCTTTGAGCTCCGAGCCACGAGCAAACAAAAATGAGAAAAAAGCCTTATAGCTCGTAGCTCGAGGCTCTCCCGATAATTATCGGGAGCTCGTGGCTTGCTTTCTGAAAAGCGAACGAAAATAGGACTTTTTAAATAAAGAAACTTGCTAATGAACTTGAGTATTCTATGTTCCGCGACCTTAATTTTGCAGCACCATGCAAAAAGATAACCTGGTCTTTGATCTGATCCGAAAAGAACTCGATCGTCAGCGTCACGGAATTGAATTAATTGCTTCAGAAAATTTTACTTCCCTGCAGGTAATGCAGGCGATGGGCACAGTTCCAACAAACAAATACGCAGAAGGATACCCCGGCAAGCGGTATTATGGGGGCTGCGAGGTAGTTGATGAAATTGAGACCCTGGCTATTGAACGATTGAAGAAAATCTTCAACGCCAGCTGGGCCAATGTGCAGCCGCATAGCGGTGCACAGGCCAATGGAGCAGTTTTTCTCGCATGTATGAAACCGGGAGAAAAAGTTCTTGGCCTCGATTTAAGCATGGGTGGCCACCTCACACATGGCAGCCCTGCCAATTTTAGTGGTAAAACTTACCAGGCGATCTTTTATGGAGTAAAAAAAGAAACAGGCATTGTCGACTATGATCAGCTTGAAAAAATTGCCCTTGCCGAAAAACCCAAAATGATCATTTGCGGTGCATCTGCATATAGCCGCGATTGGGATTACCAGCGAATCCGTACAGTAGCCGACAAGATTGGAGCAATTCTATTTGCAGACATTGCGCATCCGGCCGGACTCATTGCAAAAGGACTCTTGAATGATCCCTTTGAACATTGTCATATTGTTACTTCAACCACGCACAAAACTTTGCGCGGCCCCCGTGGCGGCATCATCATGTTGAGGCATGATTTCGACAATCCGTTTGGAATAAAAGATCCAAAAGGAAATATTCGTCCAATGAGCTCCCTGCTCGACCTTGCTGTATTTCCCGGAACGCAAGGTGGCCCGCTTGAACATGTAATTGCAGCAAAGGCGGTTTCATTTGGCGAGATACTTTCCGACGAATACACGCAATACGCAAAACAAATAATGACTAATGCCGACGCAATGGCGAAGGCATTTGTAAAGCGGGGCTATAACCTGATCAGCGGCGGCACCGATAATCATCTAATGCTGATCGATCTTCGTAACAAAAATCTCACTGGGAAAAAAGCGCAGGAAACTTTAGACAAGTCGCATATCACCCTAAATAAGAATGCCGTTCCGTTTGATGATAAATCTCCTTTTGTTACATCGGGCATTCGGGTTGGTGTTCCCGCAATTACCACCAGAGGTATGAATGAGGGTCATATGGAAACCATTGTTTCGCTTGTTGATCGGGTACTGATGAATATAGATGATGAAAAGACGAGTAATGAGGTAAAGAATGAGGTAAAGGAATTTATGAAACAGTTTCCTTTATATCCGGAATTGGGTTAAAAGGTTGGACACGGTTATCATGTAAATTGTAGTTAAGCGCTCTTCTCAGGGTCGACGACCTTCGGTAATGGGCACCCTACGAAAAAACCGCTCACTAAATTCTTACCCTTTCCTAACCACCAATAGACCTCCACTTTCCGATTTGGCAAGATTTTTATTGCTTTCTATTTACCAAATCCTCCAGGTTTCGACTAATCCTATAGGGTGAATTATCTATAAGCCCAGGTCGATATGTTATTCAAGCACAAACGCTCTTTTATGAAAAGGACACTCTTAAGATTGGCGGTATTCGCAATCATTTTTGGGTTAATGCATTTCAATGCAAATAGCCAGAGTCTGAAGAAAGCTGATCTTCTCGCTTACGCAGAGAATATGTTTGATCATGAGAATTCTTCTGAATTTACTCCTTCAAAACCCGACGCAGTTAACATAAGGGTGATCCGCAACTTTAAAAAAGAATTTAAGGCCATCGAAAATGAGACCTGGAGTATAATGCGCAATGGATGTTACATTGTCCGGTTCGCCAAGAACGATATTTACCATCGTGTTGAATATAATCAAAAGGGCCACTGGCTCTCTACCACAAAATTTTATGCCCCCGAACATCTTTCTTCCACTATTCGCCAGATTGTTATGGCAACTTACTACGATTATAAAATCTATTGCATTGCCGAGGTAAATGTCGATAGCCGAACAGCTTTTTATGTAACGCTTGAAAATGGGACAAGTTGGCTAAAAGTCAGACTGATGGGAGATAAGATGGAGGAAGTGGAGAGTTACAGGAAAGGATAAATTCACCTAAAAAGGGCATTTTTATTTTGTTCCGCGTCTATTACATTTGACTAATCCTTCATTCTGTTATTTGCTCAATCCTAGTAGCAACAACTATTTACTGCTATCGATCCAACAAGACCCTCTTGCCAGGGTCAAAAATTGCACATGAGGAAACGTTCGAATTAATTTAATCATTTAGTAAATCTATTGAAATGAAAAGCGGAATCTTTGTTCTGCTTGCAGGCGTTTTGTGTGCAGCAGTAACCAATAACCATCTTTACGGACAACTTGCAAAGGCAGATTGGTTGAAAAGAAACAGTCTTATCAATATTGAGATTGAGTCTTCAACATACTCCGAAACGCCTTCCTACAGACTGCCGGCTTTGCGAAGAGTTAATCCCACAGCCATGAGGAACTTTCTGCAAGAATATAAAAACGTAGATTCAGTCCACTGGTATCAAAGTGAAAAAGGCTCTGCGGCGTCCTTTATCATGGACGAGGTAGAATTCCTAACCCATTATGACAAGTACGGAAACAGGGAATACAGAAGGAAATGGTACAAGGAAAATAAACTTCCCGACTATATTCGAAACATGGTCAGGCATGATTATGCTGATTTTACGATAAAAGGTATTATGGAATTCGAATACCGTGAACAAAAGATTTATGCGATTACGCTGGAAAACAAAACGACATGGGTCCAGTTGAAGGTGGCGAATTTTGAAATGCAGTTGGTGAACAAGTTTTCGAAGAGAGAATAACAGGCAGGGAATTCGATTCGGAATTTGAGAAGAAAAGGAAATCCCTATCATTTCTTAACTCATTTTCGCCCGCGCTTTTTGTTTCATAACCAGGATCAGAATTGTTATAAGGAGCAGTCCGGCACCAATTCCAATCCATTTCCAATAATTGCCTTGCGAAAACTCAATTTTCTCTGTTTTTCCGGAGAGGATCGGACCGGCCCAATAGTAAGGAAGAGCTTTCTCCTTTGAAGCTGATTTCAAGAATTCAATCTTAGCTTTCTGAAGAGCGATATCTGTCGGATTACCTTCTGATAGATATTTATAGAATAACTCCGTGATTCGATAAGTTGATTCAGTTTCAACAGACCAAAGAGTAGTAACCGCTGCAGGAATTCCAATGGCGGCAAACGCTCTGTTGAAACTAAAGGTTCCTTCACCTTCGTACACCTGACCTTTTCCCGTTTCACAAGCTGCTAGCACGATTAATTGCGTCGATGGTTTGATTTCGGGTACTAATTCTGATAGATACAGAATTGAATCCGAGAAATAGATAACAGGTTCGTTCGCCTCACTTGACGCCGAAGCATGAGTGTATAATTGAATAACTGAATAGCCAGGAAAAATCTTAAGGAAATTATTTTTTGTCGCTTTGGCGCCGACGTATTCGCTTGTATTGCTACAATATTGCTTAAGATGTTCAAGCGATTCGTCGCTCCCTATCAATTGTGCTAAAGAGTTATTTGCATTTGGAAATCTTATTGGCGCAAATCCAAGTAGATTTCCACGGGAATTTGCACTGTTGGTGAATGAGTTTAACAGATAACGCGCTGAATAAGTATAGCTGATCGGGTGATCTTCTATTAAATACTTAGGTGCGCCAGAATTATTTGTAACCAATACTTCGAAAGGGAAAATTTGCCCGTCGGGAGATATGATTAATTTCGGTTGGGCGAAACCAATTCCGCTAAACAACAGCGCATATAATTCACGACTTTTTTGGTTTAAGTTAGTAATAGCGTGAACCGAGTTTGTTGGAACGATAATACCTTCTTTCAATTCCTTTAAAAGCGATTCATATCTAAACTTATTAATTCGATTGAAGAAAATTTCCCTTTCCGTTATAGCCATAATGTAGACCGATGAATCTCCAACAAAGAGTTCGACAAAGGATCCATTTCCACTCAGAATCTTCTGTTGCACATCGCTGATCCGGATTATTGCTGTATCAAGATAATTCTGATAATACAGTGGATTGTTCTCCCGTAATCTTTGAGTAAGGTCTTTAAGTTTTTCCTGATTGCTTACGAGTTCAGTTCGCCGTTTTAGGTATTCTGAAGATGATTGGTCAATAGTTGTTATTTCCTTTTCCTGCTTTTTGATTAGGTCCGCCATAGATTTCTGCTGCAATATCTGGTCATTATTAAGCCAACGCTGATCATTCAGTTGCTCATGTAAAAGAACGGCCCTTCCCTTTTCGAGAAAATAGAAAGCTTTTTGTTTTTGATCTGCGAGGTAACAAGCTTCAATTGCAAATTCATAGAGTCGCCTTGAATGGCTTCGCCAGAATAATTTTGTATCTCGTTCTGAATACTCAATTTTTATTCTCGATAATACATGATCTGTAATTGTGAAAATGTTAATGGCTTCTTCTATTGAACGCAGAACTTTTTTGGTTTTATATTCCAGCAATTTAGCCGTACCATAATCCATTAACAGACCGGTAATATATTCAATCACTTTCTGGCTTACTTCGTCATTTAATTTACTCACCAGCTCTGTTGACACTTCAGATCCAAGGCCGAGCTTTTCATATGCTTTTCTATAATGGAGAAAGGCAAGATCATAGTTTCCTTTTTGAGCATACGCATTGCCTATTAAGTCAAGAATAAAGATTGAATCAACCTTATCCGAATATCGAAGCGCCTGTTTGCAGTAATAAAGAGCTGAATCGGGGATTTTGATCTGTTGATTATAAATCATTCCCAGTTTGCCCATGGATTGAATATATCCCTTATTATATTTTTCTTGCAAATTGACTTTACAGGAAAGGATGAAGTTTTGTTTTGCGAGTTGATAGTCTCCCTGATAGTAATAGAAATTGCCAATTAAATTATACAGCACACCAAGGTTATAGGTATAATTTATCTTTTTAAAGAAATCCAATTTTTCTTTCAATAAGACTTCGGCTTTTCGAAATTCGCCAAGAAAAATCAGGCCATCAATCCTGTAGGTAAAACTGGTGAAGTCAGTCGTTATACTGTCGTACTTCGGAAGTCTCGCCTTGATTAATGGAGCATATTTTGAATTGAAGGATTGCCCCAACTCTCCCACCCTGATACATCCAGTGTAATCACCTTTGTAAAGCAAATATTCCGCCTTGTCGCCAATTAGTGAGCAGGTGATATAAAAATCTGAATTCAATCGCAGTTCAACGGCCATACAGCTATCAATGGCTTCAATCCTCGATTGTATCTGAGAAGGCTGATTGTAGAAGTAGTATAAGTTAAGATAAGCGTCCAACAAAAGGCTATCCCGTAAAGACACCCGCTTCTTAATCGTTCGCGCCAGTTCTATAGATCGAATGTTGAACTTGATTGCCTGGTCTAGTTCACCCAATTTATAGTAAACAACACCGGTTGATCTCAAGAGCTTTGCGCCAACCGAATCATCCCTTTTTGCACATTTTGCATTTTGGTCTACATATTCCAGGATTTTCGGCAAGAGCTTTTTCAGATCAACGCCGGGCTCTTGAATTTTCGCGGTAAGTTCAATTATAGAATCCCTGATTGGGCATTGTCCGCATGCTAAAGAAGGAATTGCGGTCATAATCCAGAGCAATACAGTAACCCTTGCTATTCGCATTGACGTAATATTGATGCAAATTAACACTATTAAAAGCCGTAGGCTTACTCTGGTATTTCTGACAATCGGGACTATTCCAACGCGCAATCCATCGTATAGCTCCCAATCTCTTCATCGAATCTGGGACCACCTACCGGAGGACAAGGGTTTGGACGCGGATTCGAAATTGAATCCTTAAGCGCGTAGGTTCGATTAACAGCGATTGAATAAACATAGTGCAGGCTATCCGTATTCGATTCATTGATTTTCGCTGAAAATGATTGATTTTTAGAAGTATCAGCAGATGAACTGACGTAACTAGTGAAAAATTCTTTCAGCTGATTTAAATATCCTTGTCTTTGTTGATTCGTGGTTTTTTGCTGAAATGTAATATTTACAGTCAGAAAATTATTAAGCGTATCAGTTTTCAGGGCTGTTGCGGAGTCTTGTTCTACCTCGTTGGGATTGCAAGAGGAGACGATTACAAAACTGACCAGCGCAATGGGGAAAATGATTTTGAGTTTTTTACTAAACATAGTGGTGTAGTTTGGTGTTTGATTTTGATCTTGTTTTTCAGGGTTGAACCTGAATTTATGTAAGTTTTTTCATTTTGATGCACGCTTTCTTGCCCAGTATAAAAGTGTTATCGCCAATGCGAGTCCAAGACCTGTTCCGACCCATTTCCAAACACTGTACTTCGACAATTCAATTTTCTCTGATTTTCCGGAAAGGATATGACCTGCCCAATAATATGGCTGGGTTTTTTCTTTTGATGCAGTTTTCAAAAATTCCAATTTGGCTTTTCGAAGTGCAACAGAAGTGGGATCGCCTTCGGAAAGGTATTTATAGAACAATTCAGTTAAGCGGTAAGTCGATTCACTTTCCACCGACCATAATGTTGTGATCGCAGCAGGAATTCCGATTGCTGCAAATGAACGATTGAAACTAAATGTTCCCTCTCCTTCATACACATGCCCTTTACCTGTTTCGCAAGCAGAAAGAACTATTAATTGTGTTGATGGCTTGATTTCAGGTACTAACTCCGACAGATAAAGCGCGGAATCATAAAAGTAAATTACCGGTTCATCTGCGCCACTCGATGACGATGCATGAGTGTACAATTGCAAAACTGAATATTGAGGAAAAATTTTTAGAAAATTTCTCTTTGTCGCATTTTCCCCAACGTATTCGGTGCTGTTTCCGAAATGGGTCTTTAAGTTATTCAGCGATCGATCGCTTCCGCTGAGATCCGCAAGCGAGCCATTTACCCGCGCAAACTTAATTGGTGCAAATCCCAGCAGATTGCCACTCGAATATGCGTTGCCAGTGAAAATATTCAATAAATATCTCGCTGAATACGTATAGCTGACGGCATGGTCTTCGATGAAATATCTCGGCGGCCCTGAACTATTTTTTACAAGAACTTCGAAAGGAAAAACTTCACCATCTGGTGATATGATAACTTGCGATTCAGGCAAAATAATCCCTTTAAACAACAAAACATATAACTCGTGGGATTTTTGAATCTGACTATTTACTGCCTCAACAGAGTTGATGGGAACAACCATGTCCGCTTTCAATTCCCGGATGAGTTTTTCATATCGAACCTTATCGATTCGATTGAAAAAAATCTCATTCTTTGTTACTACCAGACTATAAACAGCGGAATCACCAACAAAAAGTTCTATAAATGATCCATCTCCCCGTAAAATTTTTTGCCTAACATCATCAATCTGGATCATGGCAGTGTCCAAATAGCTCTGATAATACAAAGGATTATTTTCACGAAGGCGTTGCGTCAGGTCTTTGAGTTTTTCCTGATTGGTTACAATTTCTGTTTTGTGCTTTAGAAATTGCGGCGAGGATTTATCAATGGCCTGCAATTCCATGTCCTGTTTCTTGATTTGATCTGCCAATAGTTTTTGCTGAAGGATTTGATCATTATTTAGCCATTTCTGATCACTCAATTGTTCATTCAATATAACAGCTCTTCCTTTTTCGAGAAAGTAAAAAGCTTTTTGCTTTTGATTTGCCAGAAAGCAGGCTTCGATTGCAAATTCGTAAAGGCGGCGAGAATGACTGCGCCAGAAGAGTTTTGTATCCTTATCAGGGAAACCGATCTTGATCTTAGATAACGCATGATCAGTAATTGTAAAAATATTGATGGCTTCCTCTAATGATTTTTGATTGTACTTTAATTTATATTCTCTCAACTTTGATGCACCCCAATCCATCAAGAGGCCGGTAACGTTTTCGATGATCTTTTCCTCTCTCTCCTCATGTAACCAGAAAAGAATATTGTTCGATAAATGCGAACCCAGACCTAGTTTTTCATAAGCGTGTTCGTAATAAGTTAAAGCTCGTTCAAAATCGTTTTTTTTAGAATAAGCATTAGCCATCAGGTTCAATAGGTACATAGAGTCATCTTCGTCTGCATATTTCAGCGCTTTGGAGCAATACAGAATTGCTGAATCTGGTTTATTGAGCTTTTGTTCATAAATCATTCCAATCTGTGCGAGTGCCTGTACGCCGCCTTTAATATAGTCCTTTGAATTTTCGAAGGCCTTTAAGAAATACTTTTTAGCAGATTGATAATCTCTTCTAAAATCATACAGAACTCCCAACAAATTGTAAATCGTACCCAAATCTCCTGTTCTACGGATCTTTAAAAAATAATCGAGCTTTTGATTGACAAGCCTTTCTGCCTGGAGAAAGTCCCCTAGAAAAATCATTGCTTCAATGCGATAAGTGAAATAATAAAAGTCAAAACCCACACTGTCATAGTTAGGACGTATTAACTTAATTAAGGGCGCATAGTTGGCATTATACGATTCCCCCATTTCTGCGTAGCGAATAGTTTCCTTGTAATCTCCATTGTAATGCAATATTTGCGTTTTATCGCGGAGGCAGTTGCAAGAATAAAAATAGTTGCCATTAATGCGCCGATCAACCGCCACACAACTATCAGCGGCATCAAGACTAAGTTGAATATTAGTCAACGAGTAGTCATACACCAGTTGATAATATGCGTTTACTAAGAGAATATTCTGCAATGACGGGTCCCCTTCGATCCCCCTTGCCCGATCGATTGCCTGCTTTCTAAAACTAATCCCCTTTTCAGCATCTCCCATATTGGAAAACGCATTACCTATCGCTATCAACAACGCTACAGAAAGTGAATCATCTGCGTTTTTACACTCTTTGTATTGTTTCGAATACTGAATGAGTTTAGATGAAAGGGCCAGCTTATCAGCGTTCCTCTGTCTTATTTTGACCATATCAGACAACACTGAATCACGTTCGGGACATTGCCCCGAAATGACTGGAGGAACATAAATCAACAGGCAAAAGAAAATGAAGCGTTTCAAATATTTTGTCATCGGATCAGAATTAATCCAAAAGAAAGGTATGAATGACATGGCCCTTTAATCATCTTTTATTAACGAGGCAGTGAATCTCTTGGACATACCACATTTCTATATTCTCCAAGTTGCACGCTCATCAATGGAAGAGGTGGTTGCGGGCAACGCGGATCTATAACACCAAGAGTTGTGTCTTTAATATTTCTTCCAAGTTCAACTTTTATGTTGTGATTGAAGCTGTCCAGCTTGTTGTCAGAAAAAATAGTCAAATAGTCAACATTAGTTAATTCTTTATCAGCACTATCTATATAAGCCTTATGATAGGCTTCCACCTTATTTAAATAATTTTGCTGAGAATCGGGAGAAGAATTTGGTGCAAAATAGATTGTGGCAGTTAACCATTTCACTGTATCTGTTTTCGAATGATCTTCGGTTTGCCCATTATTACAATGGTAGGAAGAAATGATAACAAAGGCAATAATGCCAATACTTAACAATGTGTTTGTCAGTTTGCGTAGTAACATAGTCGTGAGGTTTTGATTGTTAGTTATGAAAAGAAAATAAACTTTGAATTGATAAACAGCGCGATTAGCGTCCAAATAAGCAATAGCACCCCACTTGCTAGCAACATTTTTTCCCCATATGAGAACCGGCTAAACTTGATCGACTGAGTTTTGCCAGCCAAAATTGCCGGAGCCCAATAGTAAGGCAGCCTGTCCTCAACTGAACTTGAATTGATGAATTCAAGCTTAGCTTTTTGAAGAGCAATATCCATGTCCATTCCTTTTGAAAGGTATTTATAGAATAGCTCGGTTAGTCTATAAGTAGCCTTATCTTCAATTGACCATAGATTAGTTACAGTAGATGGAATCCCCAGTGCAGCAAAACCTCTATTGAAACTATAAACTCCTTCTCCAACCTCCCATTTTCCCGATCCCGTTTCGCAAGCCGATAAAACTATGAGTTTTGTTAGAGGCTTCTTTTCATTCATAAGGTCTGATAAATACAAGACAGAATCTTCAAAATATATTTTTGGATCTGCTTCATTAATTTGGCTTGAGGCGTGCGTGTAAAGTTGAATCACATTATATTCCCCAAATTCACTTAGAAAACTATTTCTTGATGCTCCTGTGAATGTCCTTTGATCTGCATTTCTAAAATTTGAAGTAATGGTTTGCAATGATAGATCACTGCCGATCAGTGATGCTTGTTGAAATTGAGATTGGAAATTTACCGGGGCAACGCCGAGAAAGTCGTTTCGTGCCGTCCTTGAATCTGAATTGAAATCAACTGTTAAAAATCTTCCAGAATGTATATAGCTTATTGGATGTGTCTCTATGAGGTAGCAATTCGGTTGTCCAGGCATATTTGTCAAAAGTGATTCAATTGGAAAGTATCGCTTGTCAGGCGAAATAATAATTTTTCCTGGAGGTAAGTTATGTTTTCGGAAAAGTAACTCATATATCAACTGTGAAGACTTGACAAAGCCTGGAAAGTCCTTGTTTAGTTTACTATGATCTGATAAATAATTTAGGTAATCGTCCACAGCCTTATCAAAACTTAATTTATCAAGCTTGGAAAGGTAGATTGCATTCGATGTTATCATTAGAGTATAAATAGAACTGTCTCCATCGAATAGCTCAACTAGTGCGCCGTTTCCAGCAAGCAGAATGGATTGGACTTCTTTCAATAGAGTTTTGTCTTCACCAAAAAAACTCTTATAGTAGAGTGGATTCTTGGATTTTAAGCGATCGTTGATTTGATCCAACTCTTGCTTGCATTCAACTAATTCCTGTCGAAGATCTTTAGATCGGTCAGATAACCGCTCTTCTGAAGCCAATTCCCTTTCTAATTTGTTGACTTTCCTTTTCAGCCTTGCTTGAACCAGCATTTGTTCCTCACCGATAAGCCTTTGTTCATTCATTTGGTCGTACAAGAGTATCGCGCGACTTCTTTCAAAAAAATAAAACGCATCAATCGAATTTCCAACCGAATAACAAGCATCAATAGCGTGTTCGTATAATTTTCGCCTGTCACTTAACCAATACAGTTTAGATCTAACATCCGACTGTTCTGACTTTGTTTTCTCAAGAAACTGGTCTGCAACCTTATAAATACGAATTGCCTCCTTTGCCGAATTTGTATCTCCTTGCGTTTTGAATCTTTGGCGAAATGCGTCCGCCTTATCTATTATGAGAGTTGTGATATTCCTAATCCTTTCAAGTCGAGCGAATTCGTCGACAGAAATATTTAAAACAGAATTTTCATTAATTCCCGGTGCAATCTGATCAAAGGCGAGCTGGAAATACCTAAAGGCTGAATCATACTGTTTGGTAATGATAAAAAGGTTTGCCAATCGGTTCAAAATGTTGAGAGATTCCATGGAACTTTGCACTACTTCTTCTTTATCTGTTACTTTATAATTTAAAGCCCTTAGGTAATATTCCTTTGCCTTCTTAAAATCCTTTAAATAATTAAAGTAAAAATCGAAACCAATACTGTTCAGTGTGGCTTTATAATTAAATGCACTACCGGAATCCTTTTCCACAGAGAGAACATATTTACTATAATTCCAGGCTTTTTTATAATCCTTTTTAAACACATAAATCTCTGCCAGACTGCCATACGCAAGGCCTAAATATGAGTGGAGTTTTTCTTTTTTTAGAGTGACAATCCTATCAATTATCAGTTTCTCGGCCTCGTCATATCGCTTTAATACTAAGAGTGAATTTATATACCAGCCGAAGCTGCTATTGGCATATCGTAAACCTTGAAGCGTATCATATCTGGTAGTGGCTCGCCTGGAATAGTCAATTGCCAAGTTTTCACACAAACTGGAATATACGATACACTGATGGTAATCTCCTATAATAAACGAGTATTCAGCTTTGGAATAGAGGGCCCAAAGGCATTGCCTGTCGACAGCATTTAATCTCATTCCAATTTTGTAACAGCTGTCAAACATTCTCATCTTTTCGTTGATTCGATGGAGTGAATCATTGAGAGCCCCAAGCCAATAATAACTTAATATCAGTTCCTTTGGATTAAATGACAATTTCGTTGCATGCTTTTTGATCAAATCGACGGAATTCTGAAAACAGTGAATAGCCTTAATGAAATCAGCATTTGCCGAATAAGCGGCTCCTATTTTCCTAAACAAATTCGCATGCAAAGAATCATGCGCGTTTACACAATGGACGATTGCATCCTCATACTGAGACAATACCTTTATTTTTCCCATTTTCGATAAAGTGGAATCGCGCGTCAGACTACTTATGATATTTGTAAGCGTGTCTCCCCGGGGGCATTGTCCGGAAACTGAAACAATGGTGATCATTAAAAATAATACTACCAATCTGGCTTCCTTTTGCATATCACTTTTTTATTCAAACGAATTGATGAAAGCAAAAGCCACACAGCGATTCAACTATCAATACCCAAACTACCTCCAGGGGGAGGGGGATCAGGAGAAGGTGGTATCAGATGAAATTCATTACCTTTTTCTCCTGGTTCTATTGGTTTTGTGGGGCCCGGTTTCCGCTTGTGTGTGCTCGAATTGCCTGGAGCAACTTCATTAATTTCCTTTGCAGGCGGATTCAGGTATGCTTCAGCATAAACTCTTACAGGCTCATTCGGATCACTCATTGGGAGGAGATCAAAATACGTTACCTTATAATCAGTTCCGTACTTTGAATTATAGTCTGCAAGCTTTTGTCTTACATAACGATCTATATTTTCTTCAATCTGTATTCTTGCAGCCTCATCGCCTGGCGCGCAAAGGAGCCTCAAAGTTGGCCAATGAACTAGCCAATTTGCTCCTTCCTTTTGTCCTTTTTCCGGAAGTGAAATTGATGCTAATTTTGTTTTCTTGACGTTAATAGGAGTTTTTGACATAACTAATGTTTTAGATCATTTAGTTTATGAGGTTACAGGGCGTCATCCGTTGCGAAGAAAACGTTTAGGAACTCAATTTGCTATAATTTATGATTTTGTGTTAATTACTTTTCGGCCTAATTACTATCAACGAATCGGTAAGCTCACTAACCGATAACCCCATCGCCTGGAGGATCCGGCGCTGGTGGTATCAAATGAAATTCTTGCGGTCCTGGATCAGGATCTATGCTACCGCCATTTCCGGTTGTCCTATGTAAATTATGACCATTGGCTACATTATTATCATGCTGCCCTTCTCGTGCAGGTGGAAATAAGTAAGCAATGAATTTAATTTTAGTACCATCTTGCTCGTAATCGAATAATGTTACAATGTGAGGATCCAGGCGCATCGCTGCATATTCAGCAAGTTCTCCTCTTACATAAACGCGAATCCTACGTTTAAACTCAGCGATATCATTCGCCAAATTAAAGTCCGCCGCGTCCAACGGATCCCATGCACGAAGCCAATTGATTAGCGGAGGTGCATCTGTTGGTATTTCATGTGCGCTCGTTTTTCCTTTTGCCATAACCAAAGTTTTTGAGGTTAATAAATCTGAATTAATATTCTGGATAAGTCAAAGCGGAATCGGATTAACTATTCTGAATCGAAAACATTTTGGTTCATTCTTAATCAAGGATAAAACAGATTATGATGCCTTTGTCTAGCTTCACTCGTCCAAGTCATTTATACTATTCTATCCCCCTTTTTTATTTCTCTTTGGTTTCTTCTCCTTATTTTTCTGTTCACCTTCCTTACCGCTTTCTGGATCTTCCTTATTATCGGAATCATTATTATCCATTTTTACAAGTCGGTTTTTTAATCGCTTCACCTGTTTAATAAATTCGTCCTCCGAAAAGGCTTCAATTTTGTTATCGTCTTGCGATGTCAGGTAGAACTCGTTTTTTGATTCTTCTGCATTTTTATACCATACTGCCTCAATATTAACCGCTGGAATGCTGAGATGCCTTATTTCACCAGTTGATTGATCAAGTTCCTTCTCTGCAATTTTTAAGATCGTCTCCTTGAAATTGAGTAATATTCTTTCGTTCAATTTGATCGCCAGTAATTCCGGATTTGCCTTATTTAGGCTCAATTCATGAAACGCCAGTGGAAATCCATCAAAATCTGATTCAAGGGCCCGCATGTTTGAAGGAGACTCAGGTAACTTTGCCTCACTAGATATTTGTTCAAACGTCATCAAATACCGATAATGCAAACATGAAAATCTTGTCTTTGTGAGTATTCTTTTTTCTTTGTAATGTTCATTTACTAATCTCTTTCCTTTTTCAGCAGGCATAATCAGGTCTGCGTGTTCCTTATGGCTTTTGAACCACATAGTTATTGAGATTGATTTGCTATCGTAAAAAAAGTGTCAGTCCAGTCGCCATAAATGTTGATGGATTCCAAAAAATAGTTGTTGCGAAATGTCGTATACTTCATCCATTGTTCTCCATTAATAGGATCTTCAGCAAATACCATTTGAGTTCCGTCGGTATCATCAATTCCGCTAATAGCAACAAAATGTCCATTACTTCCGAATCCAATTCTGGCACAAACAATCCGTTCCGCAAGTATTTCATCACGTACAGCGTCCCAACTTATAGGATTCGAAGTTGGTCGATCAAAATTTCGAGTGAACCTTAATGCTGGAGGTAATTCCGAAGTTTCATCGCATTGTCCCCCCCTGGGCCTCGGACAACAACTCTGTTTATTCAACACAGCTTCTGCGATTGAGCATTGGTCCTTGTCGCTTCTCCTGTTATAAAAATGAGATACACTGCTTGAAACTGCAGCCCAGCACCAAAAGTCCGCCCGTTGGGTTTCCATTTTAAAACGCAAGGTTTTCTTTGTTGACATTCGAATGCTAATCTATTGATCTACATAAATTCAAGTAAAAGCGTTACTAATGCATTTACTCATTTCTTGTAACTGCATAGCTGACTTTCCCTTCATCCTATTTCGAAGAATTACATCGTAGCTAATCAACCTTGTCCGGTGGAGGAGGCGGTGGAGGAATCAAATGTCCGCCACCCTCGTCGTGATCGTCATCATGACCAGCACCATCAGGGAGCGGTGGATAAAGGAATGCGCTCACTTCATATCCAAAATTTTTATCGTCATTTCTGTCAAATCTGAAATCGGTCACAACATAATTTGTTCCTTTTTCAGCATTGAACTCTGCCAGAAAACCTCGTACGTAAATTCGAACCTTAGTTTTCAGATTCTTAATCTTTGGCGCGTCTGATGGATCACAAATAAACGGTATAGGATCTTGCCATGCACGAAGCCAATCAATCCGTCTTTCACTTTCATGATCTGATCCGTTTCGAGATACAGGTGCTGTAGTAGCAATTATTTCATTTGCCATAATCAAAGATTTTTACATGAAAAATAGAATAAGTCTCTATTCATTCGGGAGGACATGTTCAGCAGGGTAAAAAGAAAAACTATCTGTAAACGCTATCAGAATCTCCTGAGTATTTTCCTGGCATCATCACTTCCACCAAGGTTGTACTTATCAACCTGATCAAGCAATTTTTTCGCGAGGTCGGAATCGCCGGATTGATTTCTTTTTAAGAGGGTAATTGCCTGATAAAATAGGCCGTAATTAATAGCTAATCCTTCAGTTTGTTCCAATCGCTTGAAATAATACAGTGCTTTGTCGTATTGTCCAAGCTTCAGGTAAACAATTCCGATATTTTTAGTTACATCTGAATTCAAATTTGGGTTTCTACTATCAACATCGAGAAGAATTTGCAAGGCTTCGTTGGATTTGTGTTCTTCATCCAATTTTATGGCCAGCTGAAAACTGTCCAAAACGCCGCCCATGGTTTTGCCTGGTAATACTGTAAATTTCTCTTCTATATACCGATCACACATCTCCTGCGGCGTCGCCCTATCCCCAAACATAAACCAACCCACCGTCAACAATATCAATACCGAAGCCGCCGCCGCATATATCCAGGACAACTTCCTGGAATTTCGCATAGGCTTCACGTTTGTATATTCTTCACTTTCCTCCGGTGGAGCTGTGGATTTAATGTTCCTGTATCGCTCCCTTCTTTCGGAACTTGCATCGTCCTTCAACACATTGATCGTTGCCACATAAAAGGCAACTTCCTCGGCGAAGGCCGGGTCTTCCTTTAGTCTCTTTTCAAATGCCTGCTTTTCCATGGGACCAGGGTTTCCTCTGAAAAAATCGTCGATATAAGTTAAAGCTTCGTTCATGGTTGGTTGTCATTTCGCCAGATAGAGTTGCCTCAACTTTTCAAGGCAACGCAACCGGCTGGTTTTAACCACATCTGAGGATTTATAATCCATCAGGACGGCAATTTCTTTGTCAGCGTTTCCTTCGGCTGAAAGGGTGAGAAGCTTGCGGCAATTTTCGCCGAGCTCGGCCAACCTTTGTTTCAACAGATCCAGGTCCGCCCGCTCTGCCAGCTGCTGCACTATAAGCTTTGCTGAGTCTGAAAGCTCATGGAGAACATCCGGAAGAGATACCGTGCGGTGTACGCTGTACTTATTGGTCGATTTTTTCCGGATAAGGTCAACACACTTATTATGAAAAATTTGATATAGATAGGTTTTTATCGACGACCTGCCTTCAAAGGAGCGGTTGGAAATTGACTCAATTACTGATAATACGGCGTCGGAGTAGGCATCGTAGGCTTCATCAAATGTAATAGAATGCTTCCTTGTTGCATCATGCATCAAATAAGCATACTGTTCAAATAGTTGATCCTCGCCTCGCCGCCTAGTGATACCGTCTTGCAACAAACTATAAATTAAATCCTGCTCAGAAAATCGTGAGGCATTATCAAAACCCATAGCAGGTGGACTTCTACTAAATGTAAGAAAAACAAAGCCCTCTCCCAAATAAATTATTTGTTGTTTCCCTAAGCAGATCTTCTTACGACCAATATTCCAACCTAGGATTTCGAAATCGTAAAGACTTTCATCAACTATAAAAATTCACTAATCATGAAAAAGGTATTAAACTCAATCCTGGCCGTTATCCTTATCACCGCGATGGTAAATTCGGCTAATGCACAGGGTAACTCCCAATCACAAAAAGTAACAATTGACAAAAATGCTATGGACCTGTTGGAAGCTCCCGATGCTTCTACCAACGCGATCAGCAGCACTAACGTCAACGCAAAAGCAGTAAAAGATTTTCAAAAGTCTTTTAAGAATGCAGCTTCAGCTATTTGGTATCCAAACGGTAAAGGTTTTACTGTTCGATTCAGCGATAATGGAAAGCGTACAAGCGCTGATTATGACAAGAAAGGTCATTGGCAAAGTACCGTGAGCTATTATGGCGAAGACAAAATGTCGAAGGAACTTCGCAAACAGATCAAGAGTACTTACTATGATCATAAGATCAACCAGGTGATCGAGATCCAAACTCCATTAGGCAATGGTTTCATCGTGCAGATCGAAGATGAAGTATCCTTTTTGAATATTCGCGTTGTGGACGGAGTAATGGATGTTTACGAAACTGTCATCAAGCAAAAGCATTAAAAGAACTGCCATTGGCAGGCGGGATGTTGAATGAGAAGCTCAATTAGCAGGCTTGGACTTCTGTCAACATCCTTACTTTCTTAAATGTAGATGGCTTCTTATAATCCCTAAACCCTCATCCGGAGTCGCACCTGGTTGGGGGTTTTCTGCGTCGCTTCGCGCCGCATTCAACGCGGAGACACGGAGGCACAGAGACGCAGAAAAATATTTCAATTGATGTGTTATTCTGGCTCTGTGCCAAAAGTAGAGCCTTGCGTTTTGAATTCCGGTGCCTAAATACCGGAGGGCTTGTTCATTGTTCGATATTCTTCTACTTTTGGAAAATTTCTTTCCTCATGATCCAACGCATTCAGTCTCTCTGGCTACTCCTTGCAGCTGCTGCTTCATTACTCACTTTTAGATTTGCCGTGTATTCAGGGAATATTATCGATAAAGCAGATAATGTAAAAAAATTCGTTGCGCTCAACGCGACACCCAACTTCTTCATCCTGATCTTTACTGCTGTTAATGCACTTATAGCGCTTATTGCGCTCTTTTCTTTTAAAAATAGAAAGCTTCAATTGCGTCTTTCGATCATTGGCATCGTTCTTTCAGCCGTAAACCTCGTCATCTATTTTTATGAAACAGGAAAATTCATTGAGGCCGAAGGGAAATTCGCGCTGACCTCTATAATTGCTGTATCAATTCCAATCTTTTTTATACTTGCTGCAAGAGGAATTTATGCGGATCATAAGTTAGTTAGAGACTCTGATCGACTTAGATAACAATGCACGATAGGCAATAAGCAATTGGCAAACGATGTTTTATTCAAACTGAAAAAAATAACTTGCTTCGCCAAAATCCTATTGCCTATTGCCCAATTTCAACTTCGTAAACTTTAATTAACTTTCCGGTAGCAAGTTTTTGATCCATAACTTTTAATCTCACCGTTCTTCCATCCTTCTCGTACAACGTATGCTTTTCTTCTTTGAAGTCGAATACATGCGTGGATTTAAATTTTGCCTGTAAAAGATATTCGAGAATTTTATGATAGTCCTGCTCGCTGAAAGTTCGATAGGTTAACAACCGTCCCCTCATCTTACCAACCTTCACATCCATGAAATTTACAGATCGGATTAAGCTCAGGCCTGAACCGGAATTGATCTGGAGATTTGAATAGTTATAAATACCGCTGCTGGAATCGACTTTTTTCTCGTCTAGCTTGTATCCTTTTTTTTGCAATACGGTATCGATCTGCGCTGGCGGCATATCTAAGAATCCAATAAGCTCCGGTATGTTCAATGATTGAGCAACGGAAGGAAAACTCAATGCAGAAATCACAAGAAGAAAGTAGACTTTTTTCACCCTGCAAAGAAACAATCGGCAATGCATTAGTTATGTTAAAAACTGGCCCGTATGGCTGTTCTTAACTTTTTTGAGCCCCGTCGGCGTGCCTGTATACACAATATCTCCTCCCCCATCTCCTGCTTCCGGTCCAAGGTCAATTACCCAATCGGCTGATTTGATTACGTCTGTATTGTGCTCGATAACCAGGATTGAATGCCCCTGTTCAATAAGGGCATTGAATGAGCTCAATAGTTTCCTGATATCATGAAAATGTAATCCGGTTGTAGGTTCGTCAAATATAAAAAGTATATGTCCCTGGGCCTTTCCTTTACCAAGAAATGAAGCCAATTTCACACGCTGGGCTTCACCACCAGAAAGCGTATCGGATGATTGACCCAATTTTATATAGCCTAATCCCACGCTGCTTAATGGCTCAACCTTTTTAATAATGTCCCTTTCTTCATGAAAGAATTCAAGCGCTTCATCTACAGAAAGCTCGAGTATCTCGTAAATATTCTTGTCTTTGTATTTTACTTCTAATACTTCTTCCTTGAATTTCTTTCCGTTGCAAACTTCACAAGTCAAATGCACATCTGCCAGGAATTGCATTTCCACGATTTGCTCTCCTTCACCTTTACAGGCATCACAGCGGCCTCCATCAACATTGAAAGAAAAGTGTTTGGGTTGAAAACCACGAACTTTGCTCAATGGCTGATGCGCGAACAATTCTCTGATCTCATCATATGCTTTAATATAGGTAACAGGATTGCTTCTTGAGGATTTGCCAATTGGATTTTGATCCACCATCTCGATCTGCGTGATATAATCGATATCACCCATTATGCTTTTATGCAATCCCACCTTTTCTGCAAACTCTCCTTTTATCTTTTGCAAACCCGGAAACAAAATTTGCTTTACTAAAGTCGTCTTTCCGCTTCCGCTCACTCCACTAACTACTGTCAAAACATTCAGCGGGAATTCAACCGTAATATTTTTTAGATTATGTTGCTGAGCGCCTTCAACCGTAACCGACCTATTCCATTTCCGAACGGTCTTCGGTGTTTCAATCTTCAGCTCGCCTTTTAAGTATTTGCCAGTTAAACTCTCTTTATTATTAATGATAGCATCGTAATTACCAGTAGCTACAATTTCACCGCCGAGGTGGGAAGCAAGCGGACCCATATCAATAATATGATCCGATTCACGCATCATCATTTCATCATGTTCCACTACAACTACAGTGTTTCCAAGATCTCTTAACTCTTTTAATACGCGAATCAATCTTGCCGTGTCTCTTGAATGAAGGCCGATAGACGGTTCATCCAATATATATAAGGAGTTGGTAAGATTACTTCCAAGTGAACGGGTCAATTGTATACGCTGACTTTCTCCACCGCTTAAAGAGTTTGCCAAACGATTCAAAGTGAGGTAGCCCAGTCCAACATCAATTAATGTTTTCAAGCGATGATTGATCTCAAGCAAAACACGTTTTGCAACCTTTCTATCGAATTCGCTTAGCTTCTCCTCCATCTTTTCAAACCATGTCATCAAATCAACAACTGGCATTTCGCAAAGCTCACCAATATTTTTTTCTGCAACTTTTACGTAAAGGGCCTCTTTTCTCAACCTATAACCATGGCAGTCGGGACAAGTCGTTCTTCCCCTGTATCTCGACAACAAAACGCGGTATTGAACTTTATATAAGTTTTGTTCAACTTCTTTGAAGAAATCATTAATGCCATGTGCGAATTCATTTCCTTCCCATAACGTGAGGTACTGCTTCTTAGTTAACTCGGCAATAGGTTTATGGACAGGAAAATCGAACTTCTTTGCAGCTTTGATAAATTGATCCTTCCACCAACTCAACTTTTCTCCTTTCCATGGAGCCACCGCAGATTCATATACGCTTAAACGTTTATCAGGGATTACGAGATCCGCATCAATACCTAATACCTGGCTGAAACCTTCGCAGGTTGGGCAGGCGCCGAACGGATTGTTGAATGAGAACAGATTCGGTACAGGTTCTTCAAACTGCATTCCATCTAATTCGAAACGATTCGAAAAATGAAGTTTTTTATTGCCATTTATTTCAAGAATGATTTCGCCTTCTCCTTCATAAAATCCGGTACCCACAGAGTCAGAGATCCGGTGTTTGTCATCTTCATCAAATTCTTTAACCAATAAACGGTCTATTAATATATAGGTTTCACCGGCCGGCTTCCAGTTTTTTATTTCTAATAAGTCTTCAATGCGGAGAATATCCTTGTCGTAGAGTCTTGAAAATCCTTTTTGCAGTAATAGATTTAGTTCTTCTGAGGGCTTGCGATTTTTGCCTTGCGCAAATGGAACAAGAATTAAGACCTTATCTCCTTCTTTCAGATTGCTGATCGTATCGACAACATCTTTTACATCATCCTTTTTTACTTCACGACCTGATATTGGTGAAATGGTTTTTCCAATTCTTGCAAAAAGCAAACGGAGATAATCATAGATCTCGGTCATACTTCCTACAGTCGATCGGGGTGTTCTTGTGATGACCTTTTGTTCAATTGCAATTGCAGGGCAAAGGCCTTTTATATAATCAACATCTGGCTTTACCATTCGCGCCATAAACTGTCTCGCATATGCGCTTAAGCTTTCTGCATAGCGACGCTGCCCCTCGGCATACAGTGTATCGATAGTAAGGGAAGATTTTCCTGAACCGGAAACACCGGTAACAACAACCAATTTATTTCGCGGAATTTCAACTTCCACATTTTTCAGGTTGTGAACCCGTGCTCCTTTAATATATATATTACCTGCGGACTTAGTTTTTCCGGGCAAGATCCTTTGATTAATATCAACCACTGTTATTTTCTCCATAATTCCCACTAAAAAGGAGGATAAAATTATCGTAAGAACCCCATTTTAAGTGTTCCTCTTTAAGGTTATTGGCTAAAAAGTTTAAAAGTTTTATTAAAGTTTGGATTTTTGGAAAAAGTGTCTATCTTTAGACAGTAATTTGTATCGCAATCGAAAACTATACATAAAATAAACCAGCACTGCCTATAGCTCGATCACTTCTACTCAGAAAAACCGTTCATTAATTAAATCCATAAATAAATATCCTATCACCTTCAAAACCGTAGAAGTTTATGAATTCCCTACGTAAAAAAACCGATCATGAATTAATCCAAGAATTCCAGGAGGGAAACCTGTACGCCCTGGAAACACTTGTACTGCGTCACAAAGACAAAATGTACACTTCCATTCTGTTCCTGGTTAAAGACAAGTACCTCGCGGAGGACATTTTCCAGGACGTTCTTATCAAAATCATCGACACTATCAGAGGAGGCCGCTACACCGAGGAAGGAAAATTCCTGCCCTGGGCTATGCGTATTGCTCACAACCTTTGTGTTGACCATTTCCGTAAGGTGAAGCGCACGCCGGCTATCAAGACCAGCGATGACCGCGACATTTTCGAAGTGATCAATTTCACAGAGGATGGAGCTGATGTTAAGATGATGAAGCGCCAGAGTCATGACAGGGTGCGTCAAATGCTTGACCTTTTACCCGAAGACCAGCGCGAAGTAATTATTCTCCGTCACTATGCTGACCTCAGTTTCAAGGAGATTGCCGCATTGACTAATTGCAGTATCAACACGGCGCTTGGCCGCATGAGATACGGATTGATCAACCTGCGCAAAATGATGATGCAAAAGAAAATCGCTTTATAATTGAACATTATTTACACAGAACTGTAGGGAATGGTAGACCAAACTAATTTCGAGAGTAAAGCTTAAAGTTCTTGTCATTCTGGCCCTCCATCCGACCCTTTTCTTTCTGAATTGCTTGCTTATGTCGGAAGGCTGGAACAGAATGACGCCTAATTGAAAGGTCTCCTAAGGCAGGAGACCTTTTCTTTTTAAATATTTCGCCCCTACAGGGCGAGATGGTGGGGGTGAATTGCTTATCTACACAGATTAAACCCCTAAAGGGGTTTGAATTCATTGAATAGAATTGCCCCGCATTCATAAAAACCTATCTGGATTTTTTTAAAGAATTACAAACGTTCCAATGGGACAATGTACCGTAGGTGCGTCATGTGGGTAGCACTGGGAGGTATGATTACTTAGTTTTTTTATAAGCCCCCAAACCGCATTGTAACCATGCTGCAAATTCATCAGCATCTGGGGTATAATATTTACTCTTCACCAGAACTCGTTCGTCGGGACTTAGAATTATGTATTGAGGCTGTGACGTGGCATCAAAATTCTCGGTTTGAAATGTTGTCCATTTATCACCAACTGTTATGATTGATTTTTCTGCTCCCGATTTCGTTTGGTATTTCGTCTGTTCTGTTATAGGCAGTTTTGTTCGTTCATCAACATATAGTGACACAAGAATAAAATCGTTTTTCATCAATACCTCAACTTGTGGTTTGGTCCAAACGTTTTCTTCCATCTTCCGACAGTTCACACAGGCCCATCCTGTAAAGTCGATTAGTATCGGCTTGTTTGTCTTTTTTGCAAGCTCCACTGCTTTTTCATATTCGGTCAATGGCTTATCGCAATTGACAGGATCTTTAAATACACTGTAACAAACCGGCGGCGGGAAACCACTGATCAGCGTAAGTTTTGCGGCTGGACTGTTCATCAAACCCGGAATGAGATATATAGTGGCAGCGCCAAAGAAAAGAATGAATACAATCCTGGTAATGGAAAATTTCTTAACGGGCGCACTATGACCAATTTTCAGCCATCCCAGCAAATAAAGCACTGTTCCCAATCCGATTAAAACCCAGGAGCCAATAAAGATTTCTCTCTTCAAGATTCCCCATTGCTTCACGTTATCGGCATTTGCCAGAAACTTAATTGCCAGAGCTAGCTCGATAAACCCTAAAACAACTTTTACATCAGTTAACCAACCTCCTGATTTCGGCAAAGACTGCAGCCAGCGCGGAAACATCGCAAACAATGCGAAGGGTAATCCCAATGCTAATCCGAATCCTGCAGCGCCGACAGTCAAAGGCCAGGCCCCCTTATCGGCAACACCAGCAAGCAAGGTTCCCAATATTGGTCCGGTACATGAAAATGAAACAATGGCTAGCGTAAGCGCCATGAAGAATATACCTCCCCAGTTCCCGATACTTGAACGAGAATCAATTTTGCCAGCAACTCCAGAAGGAATCGTGATTTCAAATAAACCGAAAAAGGAAAGTGCGAATACGACGAAAATGATAAAGAATATAAGATTCAACCAAATATTCGTTGAGATATTATTGAAGATATCAGGATTTGTTTTGCCTGCAATGTGAAATGGAACCGTAAGTAACACATAGATGAGAAAAATAAAAAAGCCATATAAAACGGCATTCCCGATACCTTTTTGTTTCTCGGCGGATTTCTTAGTAAAAAAAGAAACCGTCAATGGTATCATTGGAAATACACAAGGAGTGAGCAATGCTATAAGACCTCCCAAAAGACCTAATAGAAATATCGTCAAAAGGCCTTTGCCTTGCGTGCCTTCATCCCCGCAGTCTAAAACAGGTTTGTTAATGTCGATGGTAGAAATCTTAAGCGGGCCGCTTGTTGAAACGCCACCTTCCAATTTTGTGGCGAATTTGATTGAACCGGGATAAAACGCAGCGCCCTTGCCATAGAAATAGTAAAAACTTCCAAGTAATTCTGAGGGCACAGGTCCGGGAAATTGAATTTTTACACTGATACTAAGAGGTCCTTCCAATGCAGTAAATTTTGCATTATCGAAAATTGCACTTGTAAATGAAACTGCGTTACCTGAAGACGAAAAGGGGTATAGAATTTTTATGGAAGAATCCGGAAATTCAACACGCACTGCCTCATCCTCTATGATCTTTTGATTTGGCGAATACAATTGCCAGTTCAGATTGCCATTTGAACTGAAGATAATATCAAAAGTGTGATCATCAATTTTTTTGCTGGTAACGTTCCACTGATACGCGGTATCCTGCCCGATCGCTCCCGTAAAGAAGAAAATCAATATTAAGAAGAATGGTAAACGTCGAACCATTTTTGAGCGGTTAAAAAAAACGAGTTTCGTGAGGAAACTCGTTCATATATAGAGCGAAATATCTTTTATCCTCCAACGGCTACGGAAAATTCAACTTCAGAGGGCGGAAGGCAAACATTATCGCTGCAGACCATGAACTCCACTTTGCCTGTTACATTTGTTTTTACATTGCTGCGGAGCTTGATCGTTTGAACAAAATTTACCGTGTTTTCGTAAAAGCGAACTGTCGACTTGAAGGCTTCTTCGTAGGTTTTCTTAACTTTTCCAACTTCTTTCGGTTTGCCGTCAAAATTCAGCAATGGATTCTTGGTAAAAGTAAAAGTAGTAGAATAAGGCCCTTCTCCCCCATCCTGCGAATACAAATGCCAGCTGCTATTAATAGTTGCTGTCATATGCACTTCATAAACATTTTCAGAAATCTTTTTGGTGGTGTAAGACCATTTAACCTGCTTATTGGATTGCGCCACGGCTAAATGCGTGATAAAAAGGACTGAGAGAATTGCGAATAAATGCTTCATATAATATTGTAATTCCGTTGCCAAATAACTCAAAAGGCGCCCAAAATTCCAGTTTTTAATTCTAATAATTCCTTAAAAATTAACCAACTGCGCAGTTGAGCCCGTACTAGCTGATTTCTTGCCCATTATAAGGGTTTCCAATATGACCCTTCCGTCCACATTACCAAGCGCCTTTGAGCAGGCACGTTCGGGGTGGGGCATCATTCCAAACACATTCCTGCCCTCATTACAGATACCCGCAATATTCCGGATGGCGTTATTGGGATTGGCATCCGGAGTGATATTCCCTTTTTCGTCACAATAGTGATAGATCACCTGTTTGTTGGCTTCCAGTCTGTCGAGCGTATTGTCGTCTGCATAATAGCGACCTTCACCATGGGCTACCGGTATCATCAATGGCTTATCGGAGCCTATTCCTTTTAAATAAACATTCTTACAAACAAACTGCTGATGCCCGTTGCGAAGTAAAACTCCCGGCAACAAATGAGACTCACAAAGGATCTGGAATCCATTACACACGCCAAGAACTTTTCCGCCTTTATTCGCAAAATCAATTACACTCTGCATCATGGGGCTAAATCTCGCAATCGCACCGCAGCGGAGATAGTCTCCGTAAGAAAATCCGCCTGGCAATACGATGCAATCTTGGGTATTGAACATGCTGAGGTCTTTATCCTTATGCCAAAGCATGATCACTTCCTGATCTAAATCATGCTGGAGCGCATCCTGCATGTCGCGATCACAATTGGAACCCGGAAAAACTACAACGCCAAATTTCATGATGTATTACAGGTTTTAAGGAGGCACAAAGATAAAATTTATGGGCCGATTACCCGCCTAGTAATATTGGGTGTGC
>JADMIO011418015.1_pt1 | contig 26497 bp, 23 predicted proteins | sample 8958161 | NCBI WGS metagenome assembly JADMIO01 (sample SAMN16585339, study PRJNA669376) | soil metagenome | isolation source: Crop rotation soil | place: USA: Cullars Rotation, Alabama | collected 2011 | reverse complement strand
GGGTTTAATGCTCACGGCTGAGGCTGCGTAAAGGGCGGGCAACTCGGTATTGGGCTGACCGGTAGCCCCACCGCCGAAGGCGGATTTGTGATGTTTGTGGCAAACAAGTCCGTAATCACCGTTTTGCCTTTGAGTTCCTCGATCCGAAAGAGTTCGCCGACCCCGCCAATGCTGCTATAGAACTTGTGCTCGATAGCGCCGTGCTCGAGCGGTGACCACTCTTTGGTCCTCATATACTTCGTTCCGTTTTCTTCATTTAACCCCAGTCTTCCGCCTGCCCTTCATAAAATTCCTGCTGGTAGAAAGCGCCCTTGGAAGGGTCACCCAACACAACGATCCCGGCTTCTGCTCCATCACATCCAGCGGTAAAGGAACCGGCATAATCCACACCGTCAAATGTATCTTCACCCATGTACCAAATGTTCTTTTCGCTGTCCTAGGCATGCCAGTCGTAGGTAGATTCCTCAGGATTAGTAGCCAGGACAGTCTGAAAATCCATTCCGTGTACACAACCTACGTCCACCCAACCGCGGTCGAGGACGGTCCTGGCATTGGTGCTGGCATAGTTTCCCACGAAAGCATGTGTCGTATCGTCCAGAACTTGCGTCAGGTCCCAGAGGCAATCGTTACCATCTTGTGCAAAATAGAGAAAATTAGCCCCTGCAGGGAGCGTCCACCAGGGATTGGTGATATTTGCAGAGTCGGTAAAATCCGCTGCGTTGAAACGTTCAACACTGGTATCAACCACGAATCTGATCGATGACGGTAAACCGTTTTAGATTTGGTTCGATCATAGCCAACCGTCTTCGTCATTTTCGACTGTATCTATAACAGAAGAAACTTACGGCAAGATTACTCCAAGATTTCGAATGGGTTTCTTGGAGGGGAAAAGCTGACCCGGTCTTTAACCAGGTATAGGTCCCGGGCAATAAAGCTGCCAGAAGCATTTGCCCCGGTGGAAACGGCTGCATCGCCATCTTCAGGAGCGCGAACCATGACGATGCAATATGCGGCGGAAAAGAAACCGCTTTTAAGAACCAGGTCTGTCCCGGTAAGAACGGCCACCCTGGCGAGAACTAATCGTCAGCTAAACGACGACTCAAGGGCGGGACTTGAACGCCCTTGCGTCCGTTTCTTGTGGTTCCGATCGGATGATAATGGAGCCCGTGCGCGATCGCCGGCACTTTTCGCGTGCTCCGCGTTGCACGGGTTTTTAAACTTCGCCGGCGACTAAACGCTCGCTGGGCTGTCTTGTCGTGCGACGCCGAATAACAGCAGCAGCGCCGGCAGCACAATGAGCACGAGCGGGGAGCTGAGCAACCAGGCCGGACGCCAGCAACGCTCCCCTTTTCAATCATTGACAGAAAGTCAGATTTCTTGTACGGCGACCACATAAAGGGACAAATGTTAGCTACATTTGGATCCTTCAGCTTGTCATTGCTCGGGCGGATGGTCTCCATCGTCTGTGTGACGCTCGTTTTGTCTTATCTTTTTCGAGGTCCTCGACCTCGACTGCATTGATTTCGTCCGTCACGATTGCGCTGTTGTGCAACCGTCTGCTAAGCACCCTGAGGCCAACGAACGACGTGGCAATCGAAGGGCGACTTCGGTTTATGACCGAGCGCTCACGCTTGGGCTACGACCTTTGGAAACCGGATATGGCAGAGACCGGCTACGCGAAAGCGTCAGGAGAGATATTCCAACCGCCGGAGAGTTCGGCTTCATACGTCATAGTCATAATGTATATAGCGAAATGCTCGGCGAAACCGGTTAGTCGGACTTAGCGCTTTTCTATGGTTAGTTTTGTCCAATATGACTCGGTTAATCCGTAAGCCCAGAGCGACTCATCACCGTCAGACCGAATCGCTATTTTGCGTCGCCGCTTCGTTTGTCGCATTTCTCGTCGACGGATTGGGCGACGTGCCGTTTTACCATCATGACACCCGAATCTTTTTTTACTTTCCTGGCACTGACTTATCTTGGTCTGCGTAGCGACCTCGTCACCGATCGGCAGATCGGATCCAAGTTAGAGTGAATCGATATCCGTTCCAGTGCATTTGTGCATAGCTCGTCAAAATCCGTGAACAAGATCCTTCTTCAGAGAGCCTCGAATTTCGGACCTTTGCTGCTTCTGGTCTCGCTGGAGTTATTTCTGGTGTTCTGCGGATTGGGCGATTTGCCTTTCTATACGCGGGGAGAGCCCCGGGAAGGACTGGTGGTCTGGGAGATGTACAAGAGCGGCAACTGGATCCTGCCGGCAATCAACGGTGATTACATTCCTTTCAAGCCGCCGCTTTTTCACTGGTTCGGAGTGCTCGCCGCACTGGTCGCCGGTGGGGTCGATGAGTTCGTTACGCGCTTTCCGTCCGCGCTATTCGGCACATTGGGCGTGTTGTTCACGTATGGCTTCGCGGACCGGTGGTGGAATCGGCGGGCAGCCTTGATGGCTGCGCTCGTCCTCGCGACGAGCTTTGAATGGTGGCAGGCGGGGACCATTACGCAAGTGGATATGACGCTGGCATTTTTCATTTCCGCCGCGCTGATGCTTTTCTACTTTGTCTATCAGGAGGAGCGTTACCGCAGAGCTCGATCGCTCTTGATCGCTTTGCTGTTGGGATTAGCCACATTGGCGAAAGGGCCGCTGGGAGCCGCGCTCCCAACATTCGTCATATTCTTTTTTCTCTTTATCCGGCGTGATCTACGGTTCTTAAAAAACCTGCCTTTCGTCTCGGGCGCGGCGGTTTTTCTTATTGTAGCGGGCTCCTGGTACGGGTTGGCGTCCTTGCATGGTGGTTGGGAATTCTTTCGGCGGCAGATCATCGACGAAACACTCCTTACCGCAGTCGGGAGCTATGGGCATCATCAGCCGCTTTACTATTTTTTCCCTGTGCTCTTTTACAACTTGTTGCCCTGGAGCTTTTTTGCCCCCGGTCTCGCGGTTTTCCTGTTCCGCAGACGGCGTCGACTCACTGAGCAACATCTTCTCTATCCGTTGGTATGGCTTGTCGCGACCTTTGTATTTTTCTCTCTGCCGCTGGGCAAACGCGGAATCTACATCTTGCCGCTCTATCCGGCCGCCGCCATTCTTTTCGGCGCGTGGTGGAATGCGATGAAAGACGGCGCTGCCGATAGCGTCCAGGTTACTCGTTGGGTGGGATTTTCTTACGTGATATCCGGCGCTGTCCTCCTCGGTGTGATCTCGGTCTACATCGCCGACGAATTGGGGTTGGGCACTGGCCAAATTCTCTCTGTGTCGAAGAAATTTGCCAGTTTGGCGCCACTTCTGCATTCTGCCATGGGATTCCGCCTTACGATCACTGACCTCGCCATTTTTACAGTATGCCTCATCCTGCTCGTGTGGTCTTTAATGAGCGAAAGGTGGATCGTGGTTTTCGGCTGCTTGGCGGCAATCGCTCTGATCCAGGTACTCGTAGTGAAAGATGCTTATCTTCCGTATGTTGCTTCGGTACGCACCATGAAACCGTTCATGGCTAGAGTTCGCCGACGCGTGGATCCAAATTCCCCTCTGCTTTTTTACCGCGCATTCGATTATGGCGCGCTTTTTTACTCGCACCGTCATATACCATCGTACGCGACAAGATTTACAGACTTACGGCGTCCCTATTTTTTGCTGATGTGGGAGGAGGACGTTAAGCCGTTGTCGGAAGCTAATCGCCTTAAGATCTTGGCCGTAAGCGAAGGGCACGGGCCGGCGGGAAGACACCGGCTCGTCTTGGTGGAACCGGAGCAGGACACGCGCATAGTCGATCCGAAAGGATATGGAGCCTCCAAGGACGACGACTCCAGCAACGATTAAGTTGCCCAGTTGTAAAAGCAAAGATTTACTCGATTCGGCTGCTGAAATTTGCAGTAACCTCGTTGCCATTGTAACGAGCATTGGTTGCTCGGGACGTTACCCTCGCAAATAATAAATTCGTATGATGAATTGGGAGGTGGCCGTCTTGAACGCTGTCAATTTTGTAGAGGGAGAATCGTTTTTTGCTACAAAGACGAACAAAAGCGCATGAACTTAAGGAACTGAATCGAGCGTTATGTCAAAACCGGATCGGATCGATTTTTTCTTTTGGGAATGGCGCGCAACGCTCCTTATGTCGATATGTTTAGCTTTGTTCTTTGGAAACCTAGGGGCGCCTTTTTACGACAAACAGGAGCCGCGTGAGGCTTTGGTGGTGTGGGAAATCAACCATTCAGGAAATTGGATTTTGCCCCTGCGCGAGGGCCACGAAATCCCGTCTAAGCCGCCTCTATATCACTGGCTTGCGGCAATCATCTCACAAACCGCTCATCATCTGAATGAAATTACCGCGCGACTCCCGTCGGCCCTTCTCGGCGCTTTGGCCGTGCTGCTTGTATATTGGACGGGCGCCAGCCTGTGGAGTCGGGATACCGGGTTTGTTTCCGGCTCTATTTTAGCAACCAGCATTGAGTGGCGGGGTACCGCGAAGGTTGCGCGCGTGGACATGACGCTAACGTTTGCATTACTCTGCGCATTTCTTTTTTTTCTATACGTTTATCGTAGCGGCGGCGGACGAAATAAGGCGTTCGTCTTGGGTTTACTGTTGGGCCTTGCAACCCTGGCGAAAGGGCCCCTCGGATTCGTTGTTCCGTGCTTGACGTATTTGGTTTTTCTCTGGGCGCAAAGAGATTTGTCATTTATCAAAAAGCTCCATCCGTTAGTGGTTGTTAGTACTTGCGCCGTGGTGGCGGGCTCGTGGTATGCCTTGGCGCTGTGGCAAGGTGGGGAAAAATTTTTGGACGTGGTGCTCAAGGAAAATTTTTCAACGACCATGGGTCAGGAGGCGGGACATCCCCACCCATTTTATTCATATGTCCCATTTTTGTTCCAAGATATGGCTCCATGGAGCATTTTTTTTCTCCCCCTTGGGTTGTGGGTGTACCGCTCCCGACGCAATCTGACGCCAGACTTGACGTATCTTTTGACCTGGTTCGGCACTGTTTTCGTCTTCTTTTCCGCCTTTACGCAAAAGCGCCCCGTATACATTCTTCCCGCGTATCCTGCCGTCGCGCTTCTCTTGGGTGCGTGGTGGCACAAGGTAAAAGAAAACGGTGCGCCGGCGCTTAATGGGCTTGCACGACTCGCGGCTTACTTTTGCGTCACGACCTTTCTACTACTTTCAGGAGTGCTGTTTTTTCAAATCTTCGGCCGAGGGATTGCGCCATTCATTCGGCCTATTCTTCATCCCAAAGATCAAGCGCAGTTTTCAGTCCTAGCGAGCTTGTTGCTCAAGCACCGGCTTGCAGTTCTCTTCTGGGCTGCCGTTTGCGGGCTGGGCGGAGTTTTTCTCATCATCGCGGTGAGAAAGGATGCGTGGTACCCAGCCTTCGGAACGATGACCGCGCTTATGGTTGTTTCTCTACTCTTCGTGCAAACCTTCGATGTTTACGTGGCCCGGCAGTATAGCTTCAAATCGTTTGTCAAAGATGTGGTTGGTCAAGCTAACGATGCTCCTCTGTATTTTTATAATTCCAAAGACTATGGCGTCGAGTTTTATGCGGACCGGTATATACCGATATTGACGCCCGACGCGCTCGAGGTGAGAGCGACTCAGTATTATGTCTTGGTTTGGGAAAACGACTGGAAACATTTTCCATTGAAAAACGCTTTATCTCTTCTGGGGCGCAGCGATAGCATAGATCCGATGCGGAAAGGCCGGCTTCTGCTAGTCGGGCCTGCAGACCATTCGGCAATCAGGCATTAGCAATTTACCGGATGCCATGGATTGTGTTCACAGGACGCAAGTCATCTACCGCTGGTGGGACTCTTCGTCGTTCAAGTAATGCGGCTGGGCATTGCCGCATAACGGTCTATTTTTGTTTGGTGTGCGCTGACTTTGAATTTTGTCGCTGTTGAGGGTTTCGTTTTTGGCTTCGTTTGGAAGACACCGTTCACACCCGGCAGCCTCGAGTCGATAACACGCGGCGCTTTTTCAATCATTGACAGGAAGCCAGATTTCTTGTACTGCGATGAAGAGACAATGTTAGCTACATTTCGATTCTTCAGCTTGTCATTGCTCGGGCGGATGGTCTCCATCGTCTGTGTGACGCTCGTTTTGTCTTACATTTTTTTCGAGGTCCTGGACCTCGACGGTTCCAACTTTCGAACACATCGAGATCCGGGGGAGATCAGCGCCGTTGTCCGGGAAGTGGAAACCGACGTCGTTCGTTCCCAGCTCGCACACCGGGCGAAGCCCTGCATCGAGGCTTCGTTCTTCCTGCAGGTAAAGCCCGTCCAATGGGTTCATCGCTTCTCTACGGAAGAATCTGTACTGCCTATCTTCTATCTACTGCATCATTGCGGTTATCGAACCGCGCTGCCGCGTTCTTCCATACCCGACCACTCCCTATTGAGCGCTTAGGGTCTACGCTCTCGTACCTCTTCGGTACGGGTGCCACCCGCTAATACGGCGCTTTCGTTATTGGAGCAATAAGCCGGCGGTCTCGCTCGCGATGCAAATCGCCGCACGCTCGGGTGTCGTTGATTCCAGACGATTGAATTCTATTTTTCTTAGAGACAGCACCGGACATGAATTAAATTAAATGAAAGACCAAGACGGGCAAGAAACACCGCTCCGTTATCTTTTAAATAAACGAGTTCGTGCCTTAGCAACATGGATCACCGGCCTGATCACGGTCAGATCAAAGGACCAGCGCCTTGATTTCGATCGCGAGCGGATTGACAAAATCCTATTGGTCCGCGCCACTTTCCGTATGGGCGATTCCGTTCTCGCAACTCCCGCCATTTTTATATTTCGACAGAATTTTCCTCACGCCCGAATTGACTTCGTTGGGCCGGTGATATCGAAGTGTCTTTTTCAGAACTTACCCATTGTTCAGCACTATCAAATTTATCAGCGTCCACCGAAGGCTGTCTGGGCGTACGTCCCTCTGATGAAGCACATCCGAGCTACGAAGTATGACCTGGCCATTGACGTGAGTTGTGGCAAATCGGCGCTCGGCGCTTTTCTCGTGGGATTTTCTGCGGCGCGTTTTCGCGTTGGGTTGAGGGGCCGGCGCGACCGCTGGTTCAACGTCCGCCTCGATCGGCCAGCCGAAACTAGCAAGTACAAAAATTTGCCCGTGTTGGTCCGCTCTATGGGTTTGTCAGCTCAGGAAGTATTTCCCTCATTGATCCTCAGCCCTGACGAAAAAGAGAAAGCAAAGCGTCAACTGCGAGTCGCAGTAATGAAACGAGATCCAATAGACCCGGTGGTTGGAATATTCGTCGGCGGGAGGAGATCCATTGGCAAGAGATGGCCGAAAGAAAATTTCATGCAAGTAATCACAAACCTTAATAGGCAATGCACGAATTTAGTGGTCTTTGTAGGTCCTGAAGAGAAAGACGTGATTGGTTATTTCAAAGAGACATTGCCACGCGACGTTCCCCTGGTGTTTGAACCATCGACTAGAATCTTCGCAGCCCTGGTTTCGAACTGCGCTCTATTTATTGCATGCGATAGCGGCCCGATGCATCTGGCCTGCGCACTCGGAGTCAGGACAATTGGAATTGTTGTCAAGAAATTCAACAGTGAACGCTGGATGCCTCCTCGAAGTCTTGCACAAGTGGTTTATCAAACCCAAGGGCACTCAATTACGGAGCTGATCGACGCTTGCTATAGGGAGTTAGAAAATTTCTCCGTCAAAGGACAAAGGCGAAGAGTTGAGAATACTTAACTTAACGGCAGTTTGGCATTTCCAGTGAGAACTCACATGCCCCGAATACCCAGACAAATTTTTCCTGCCATCACGTCAGCGCCCCAGAACGTCAATTTTAGCCTAGCAGCGATCCAATTCTTCGCCAATATGTTTCAGTTCTTTATTCTTCCCCTTTATCTGCTGCCGAAAACCGTGCATTGGAGTTTGGCGATTATTCCGTTTGCGGCGTTAAACAATTCTTTCTGGGCGCTTATCCATGAGGCTATCCACGACCTGTTCAGTTCTTCGAGGGAGACTAATGTGGCGGCGGGACGATTACTTTCTCTTTTCTTCGGTTCTCCTTTTCACGTTTTACGTCTGACCCACCTTTCGCATCATAAATTTAACCGCTCGCCGCTGGAAAAGGGAACCGAAGTTTACGATCCAACACGATCGTCAAAGTTGGAGGCAAATCTTAGGTATTTCTTTTATATCTTCTGCGGACTTTACCTATTAGAGGTTTTTTCCGCATTCCTCTTTTTCTTGCCGACTAAGAGTTTTCATCGGCTCGGGCGACGTCTAGTCGATCATGGTAATGCTCAGGAGAAATGGTTGGCGAAGAAATTTATGGATGCCAAAACGGTTAGAGAGATTCGTCTTGACGGTATTGCGATTCTATTGATGTTTGGTCTAAGCGCATTCTGTTACGGGACGCACTGGAGAGTTCTTGTTGGCGTCTTGGCAATTCGGATATTTCTCATTTCTTTCATGGATAACGTGTACCACTACGGCTCGACTTTGAACGTGACGATCTCCGGCCATAATCTTTGGCTGCCGCGGATTTTGTCGATGCTGATCCTTAACTTCAATTTTCACCGCATCCATCACCGGAATCCGGCGGTTCCATGGCCAAAACTGCCGGAGCTGTTCGCCGCCGAGGCGGACCGATATGACCGAGGTCTGCTAACTGCAGCCGTGGACCAGTTACGCGGCCCGATCGCGATATCTGAGCTCCTGGATCCAGACCGGCAAACCGGAGAGTTAAATTCGTATAGCCGTAAACTGAATTATAAGCGCGACGGTTCGGGAACCTAAGCCGAGTTGAATCGGTCATGGAGTACGAAACCGGATTAGAATTCATTTCTCTTTTGGGACTGGCGCGAACCGTTTCGGTGCCGTTCGAAAGTCGTGTGCGCCGTATTCTTGTCACGGAAGGGCAAATGTGTATCTGCGGGAGATCCATTGCTGGAAATCGAGCCGAGCGCCGACAACCGCCTCCAAATCGAACAGGTTCAAAAATGACTATCAAGCCGCAAAAAAGCGGCGGAGTATAGGCGCAGCGCCTCGAGCTCAAGCTGGCTACGCATGACTAATTGTTCCAAGCCACACAGGCACTCGATCAAGCGCGAGCGAAGCTGGAACGCCTGCCAGGGGAAGGAGATGACAAAACAGGTAAGTCCCCGCACGTATCACGAGATTGTGAATTGGTTGACCGCGAAAATATCAAGAGAAATTAGTATTAGTCCGGATGCGATCCGACCGGATGAGCCATTGAGCTATTATGGTTTGGATTCGGTTCAAGTTCTGACACTTGTAGGCGAGCTGGAAGACTTTCTCGGCACTCGTCTACACCCTAGCCTTGTGTGGGAATGTCCAACGATCGCTTTGCTTGCCGATCATGCGGCTCGATCGATGAGAATCTCGCATGAACTACACCACAGTATGGCTTGAACCACCGAGGCATTTCACCGATGAAAAACGCTCTTTCAGCGCGAACACGATGACGGCGCTGTTCACTGTTGAGCATAACCGCGCCTAAACGCCCTTGAGTTCAATTCTGGTTGGATGATGACGCGACCCGCGCGATGTGGGATCACGCCGCCTCATGCCCTCGCGATGGCGCATCGGCCTGCGCTTGCACGGACGCAGAAACTTGCTCAGGCTCGCTTACGACTCCCACACCCAATCCTTTGCCAATCGGATAGATTCCGTCAACTACGATTCCGGTGAGGCCCGTCCACTCATTTAGTATTCCTAGCTCGCCATCACGAAACGCATCATCCAAAAACCATCGCGCCCCTGGACGGCAGAACTGCGCCAGGAAGGGAAGAGTGGGCGCCCGACAGCCGTCCGGACCCGCCGGCCCATCGATAACGACCCAATCTGCTTTGTCTGAACCCAAATGTCTCCGTAGCTGATCAGGATCGATCTGGTATTCTCCTCGTCTTGAGACGGGTGAATGAATCACACTTACGTGTTGCTTTAATCCGCAGTCCTGAAGCCTCGCCTCAATTTCTTTTTTTACCCAAAGGTTTTGCTCGACGGATAGCAGTGAGCCGCTTGAGTCCGGGCTATAAGCATCTAAGCTCTTGGCGAACACTAAGGTGCTCACCCCAGCACCGCATTCGATGATCACCTTTGGCTGCTCCCGTTGCAGTAGATCCCATAAAAAAGTGATTGTCTCGCCGTCAAGCGTCCAGCCGCCCAACGGATCGTCTCGTAAAAAATTTGCTAATTCCTCCACGGGCAAAGATGCGCCAGCAATTTGAGCTGCACTGCGAGCGGAAACCAAAGGATCGGGCGAGCGAGAGAAGTGTTTAACAATCGACCGGCAGCGTAACCAGTAACTAAGCGGAACGGGCCCTTTTCCGTATAGCAACCGTAACGCCTGCAAAAGACCATTCATGAGCGGGTGAATAGCTCTTAAACGAGAAATTTGGCGAAATCCGGCCGCCCACTTCAGGTCGCGAAGACTCACGAATTGAACTCCTGGTGGAACGAGACTCAGCTATATTGCTGGGTGCTTCCCGATGCGGAGCAGAGACTAGTCCGAAGATGTATATGGTGACGTATATTCAGAGTTGTTGTTCTGATGTGCGATTTCAAGAGGGCAGTACATTTTTTCTAAGGCGACGTGTCATTTTTCGCTGGCTCGTAAAACTCATCTTGAATAGCCGCTAATCCAGCGCGTAGTTGTCAGCGATTATCTAGCAAGATGATCAGTCACTGGTGGTATTTGGCAGACACGAAAACTGGACAGACCCATAAATAATTTGGAATTGGTTTGGGTCTTAAAATTGCGTTGGGTCTAAGCGGCTTTTCTGTTGGACGGAGCCGGTATACGCTAAAATCTCCTGCGCAGATCACGCTACCCGTTACACTATCCCCGTATGCCACTCGCGTTCCATCTCAGCACACTTGACGATGGAAACATTGACCAATGTAGATCTTCCTATGCATCGGTTCCGTACACCGGGGGACGCTGCTATGAACGCCGGCCACATTCGAGAGATTTATCGACAATGTTTGGAAATAAACCGCGCCACCTTCGCAGACGGCGAGTACGGAATAGCCTATCAGGTACTCTTGGTCGCCCTGCAATGCGGGCAGAGACTTGGAGATCTCTCGTTTCTGAGTGAGGTTGAGCGGCTCGCGGAAAAGGAATCGAGATACCTCGACGATCACTTTCCGGAATGTGAGTATTCGAACAAAGCTGCTCTTCCGCGAGGAAATCTGGGTCGTTTCCAAACGGCTGCGCACCAGGCCAGATCAATCGTTCGTACCATGAGGCAACCTCAACGCTGATTCGTAGAGTGCTTCCGGCTGAACCGGCAACACCCCCCTTCCGTTGCGCTACGTAAGACAGCGCCTGCAGCTTCCGACACGGCTCAAACAATTGAATGCTGACCGGTGGACAAATTCTCTGGGAAATTGCAATGGTCTGCGACGCTATTGATGGAGTCATACCAGAGCACGGTTCCGTCAAACTCAGGGCGAGGGAGTGTTAAAACGAAAATGATAGCGAATTCCCGTGTGATCGAGTCCCTGGTTCTGTGCTCGCCCCAAACCTTTGTGCGACATGTGGTCAATGAAAAGCGATACTGCGTGATTTTGCCAGAAGGTGACCCCTAACTCTAATTGGACCCGCGGAATGACGCGGTAACCAAACCCGCAATCACTGTCCGCCCTACATCCGGCTTCATCCTTTTGGAGCGGGCCCGTGTGAACGGCCCAGGTTACGCCGGGCGAAAGCCAAAGTCTTTTGCTAAAATCGTTCGTCAGATTATTCAAGAAAGTGTTGGATAAACTGATCTCCCAGCCGAGTCCGAAATAAAAAGCGCTGGTCTTATTTGCGTTGAAGCTGGGAGTGGCGCCGGCGATCGGCGAGGGAGACCCGATCCAACGCCACCATCTCCACTCAGGACCGTTAAAGTCTATCTCCCAGTTGGGGTCCACTCCACCGCGTTGCTTATGGTCGCTGATGAAGCCGACATCATGCAGAAGTATGCCGAACGCGAGCTTACGCACCCAGGGTGTGGCCATGGTATTATCCGCATTAGTGGGGCCGCTTGCCGCGGCGAAAATTGTTCCCGAAACCAGGAAGCTAGAAAGGACAGACACAAGAATGATTCGCATGATTGGCAGGTGCCGAGAAAATTACGAAGCACCTTTATTTCCTCGTGTGAATTCTCTTTTTCGGTGCTGACCGATTGGCGTTTATGATCGAAGTATCTATCTCATTTCCAAAACAGGCATATTTCCCTGATCGCGATAATTGGGCGAGTTTACGTCGATGAACGCGAGCATCTTAAGCTGCTCTGCCAATCCCGCCCGTTCGTAGCCAACCGGCACGGGCTCGTCTACCGGGCACCGATAGGTGCCGAAGAGCTTGTCCCAAAATGGCCAATCCGAATAATTACCTGCATGAACACCGCGTTGATGATGAAGAATATGTTCTTCGGGTCTTTGAATGAAATACCCGACCCACTTCGGCGTCTGCACATTCCAATGGGGAAACAAAGACAGAAAAAATTGAAGCGCGTTGACAATAGCGACGACACGCAGATTGAGGCCCAGAAAAAAAGCCGAAACCAGAATACTGAGCGTGGTGGATACGATAACATCGAGCGGATGCGCCACTAAGGCGCTGGGGATGTCGACCCGCGGAACTCCGTGATGCACTTGATGCAGCATTCGCCATGCGAGAGAAGAACGATGCTGTAAGCGATGATACCAGTAGCCTACGAAAGTATTGAACACATACCAAACGACAATGCTTCCGCCGGTACCTAGCACCTCGCCGTGCAAAAGCCGATGTTCGCGCAACCAATTGCTGGGAATCACCACTGACCAGCCATTCGCCAGGGCAACAAAAACCACCATGACGCCTAGGCCAATCCCTATCCAGCCGCGGTAAAACGGAAACGGACGAGCGGGCCGGATTCTTTCGGCACTCAACATAGCAAAGAGGACCGCCACCATGGCGAGCATCAAAAACATCTTTAGTGGATCCATCGAGCCTGACCCCGACGTTTAATAACGTAATTTCACGACGCCGCTTCCATAATTTTTTCTACTCGCATCGTCCTACGTTGCCCTATTGCACAACAAAATATCGTACAGCCCTTGCGCCACTACGCGCGATTTGAAAGCCGATTTCGACCGTAATCTCTCATACGTGGTTTGCTCCGTCAGCATATAGACGGTTGCCGCACTGTTCCATTTCTTCCAAAAGGAAGCATCGTTGGTCATCCAACCACCGGAATGTTCGTTCACTTCGACACCGAATTGTAGGTCTCCTTCCCAACCGACCACGGCTATCGCCCGCTCCAGATAGACGGGCAAGTCCTGATAGTAAGCATGATACGATGCGACTTCGTCGGTGGGGTGCAACCGCGGCTTGAGCATGTTTGCTAGTGCTTTCACCGAGCGCCGCTGGTCGAGGAGAGGTAGACTGCTATTCAAGACGACCAGGAACAGCGCCCAAACCAAGGTTAAGGATAAAAGGCTCCAACGAAAACCGGTCTTCTTGGCAAACCCTAATGCCAGCGCCGATAGAACGGCGACCATAAGAATAGCGCTCTGAGCGCGCAGATACGGGGCAAGAGGCGATAGATCTCCCCAGTTGCTTACGTGGATTGAAGCGACCGTGCCTTCCGCCGGGGCCTCGACCGCCGGCCAATTCGCATACCTCTCTAAAAAGTGCTGCGGCCCAGTCAGCCCGGCAACCACCATGAACGAAAGCGCGATCGCTAGAATGGAAGCGCCTGATAGAACACCCGAAAGACGAGGCGCTTCCCAGCCGAGCGCGAGATAACGCGCGATGAGAATCGCGAGCGGCGGAAACATCGGTAAGATATACGGCACGCCTTTATAGCTGGAAGCTGAAAAAAATAGGAAGACTAATCCCGCCCACAACAGAAGAAAGAGTACTTCCTTGTGCTGATATCGTTGCCGCCACGGAAAGTACCCGCTGTATTTGAGCGCTTGCAGCATAAACATGGTCCATGGGAACAGGCCTAACAGCAAGATAGGAACATAAGCCCACGGCTGCTCATACGGTCCTTCCGGCTTAGTCAGGTAGCGTTGAAAATGTTCGAGTAAAAAATAGGATTTCAGAAACCCTGGATTCACCCAAGAAACCAAAGCGAACCAGGGCGCAGCAATGATCAGAAAAAGTGCTATCCCCGAAGCCAGATAGCTCGTCTTTATTATTTTCCACTCGCCGAGAAGCAGGATCCAGATCCCGATCACCACCCCGGGGATGACAATACCAATCAGCCCCTTCGTCAGCGTCGCGAATGCGGAGAAAACAAAGAGTCCCCACATCAAGAATCGCCGTTTGTAGCCAGGGGGCTCGAGAGTTCCGAGCAAAAAGCACACGAGGGCGCAAGTAATTAGGACCGAGACCGTCATATCGAGATCAATCACATGACTCATCACATACCAGAGGCTACTCGTCGCCAGAACCGCGCATGAGAGTAAGCCGACGCGGCGTTCAAACAGCCGGCTTCCGGCAATGTAAACCGCCAGACACCCTAGCAGTGCAAAAAATGCCGGCCATATCCTTAAAGACCATTCGTTGAGCCCGAACAGTTTAATGTTAGCGCTCTCCAGCCAATAGAAGAGCGGCGGCTTTTCAAGATAGATCAGCCCCGCAATATGCGGCGTCAGATAGTCTTTCGTGACCACCATCTCCCGGGCGATTTCCGCATAATGCCCTTCCACGGGTGACCACAAGGCGCGATCGCCCACTCTGAATCCGAAGAAAACTCCCAGCACCAAAATGAAGATAGGGAGATCACGTCGCCAGAAATCGCCAGAAACCATCCTAGTAACTCACGTTACAGTTGTACGAATTTTTGACTCTCCGGTTTACGTCGCGCGCGTCCATCAGATCAGCTAAAGCGATTGGGCCGCGCAACTGGTCCACTGCCGCTGTCAAAAGGCTACCATCGAAGGTGTCAGCATGCTCGGCGAACAGCCGCGGAAGTTTCTGCCATGGAACCGCCGGATTACGGTGGTGGATACGGTGAAAATTGAAGTTGAGGATCAGAATCGACAGAATCCGGGGCAACCAAAGATTATGGCCGGAGACCGTCACGTTTAAGGTGGATCCGTAGTGATACACATTATCCATGAAAGAGATAAGAAACATGCGAATCAACAAAATGCTTGCGAGAACTTTCCAGTGCGTGCCGTAACAGAACGCGCCGAGACCGAAAATCAACAAAATCGCGATGCCGTCGATCCGAATCTCCCTTAATGTTTTGGCCTCCATAAATCTTCTTGCCAACCATTTCTCCTGATCATTACCCAGGTCGACGAGACGCCGCCCGAGGCCATGAAAAATTTTCCTAGGCAAGAAAAAAAGCCATGTGGAAAAAACCTCCAGCAGGTACAGTCCGGAAAAGATATAAAAGAAATAGGCAAATTTCGCTCCCAGCTTTGACGATTTTGTCGGATCGTAAACTTCGGTTCCCTTTTCCAGCGGCGAGCGATTAAATTTGTGATGCGAAAGATGCGTCAGCCGTAAAACGTGAAAAGGCGAACCGAAGAAAATGGACAGCAATCGCCCCACCGCTAGGTTCGTCCTATTCGAAGAGCTGAACACGTCATGGATCGCCTCGTGAATAAGAGCCCAAAAAGGATTGTTCAAGACGGAAATGGGAATGATCACCAAACTCCAGTGCACGCTTTTCTGCAGCAGATAAAGCGGCAGAATAAATAACTCGAATACGTTGGCCAACAATTGAATCGCTGCCAGGCAAAAATTGACGTTCTCGGGTGCTGATATCACCGCAGGAGAAATCAGCCTGGGCATTGCGGCCTGTAGTTTAGCCATGATGGGTGGCCTCCGAAACAAAACGGTATCGCCAATAGTGGTCTCGCCGGTCGATAATTGATCCTTACCTCGCCGCAAGATTGCTCATCACGCGTCCAGCAACCAAGGTCTGGAGGTGCCGAGGGGTGAATTTCAGTAGGTAAACCAGTAGACGGTTATGCCAGCCGGGAATGGCAACGGGCGCCCTGCCAAGTTTCTTCAGCGCCAGAGCGACGACCGGCTGCACTGCCATCGCCGCTACGGCGCGTGAGCCGGAGATCTCATGAAATTCGGTATCGGTCGATCCCGGACACAGGGCCAAAACGTCTATGCCATTGTTTTTAAGTTCATAACCGAGAGATTCAGCCAAAAAGAGCTCATAGACTTTGCTCGCGGCATAAGAAGCTTCGTAGGGAGTCGCAAGATAGCCACTTACGGAAGACACAAAGATGATGCCGCCGCGCCTCCGCTGTGCCATTTGGCCGCCAAATACATGAGTTAAAGCCAAAGGCACGCGACAATTAACATCGAGTAAAGCCAATTCTTTTTCAAGTTCGTGGTCTAAAAAACTTCTCGCCAAGCCAAATCCGGCATTGTTTACGAGCAGGCCGATTTCGATGCCTTGGGTTTCAGAAACAATCAGCGATAAAAAATCCGCTTGCGACAAATCGGCTGTAATAACTTTTACCTGAATGCCATTTTTAGCTTTTAGTTCGTGCCCCAGCTCCTCTAGTCTTGGTCTGCGCCGGGCCACAAGCGCCAGATTTAAACCCAGTTCAGCCAGCTGGCGCGCAAACTCCGCTCCAATTCCGGACGACGCCCCGGTCACCAATGCCCATGGACCATAGCGTTGCTTAAATTTCATACACCCGAACTCCGGCCGAAGAAGAAACTTTGCGTTCTACCGGGCCGGCGGAGACAGAGCGCGTCCAATTGCGCAGCTAAACCCAGACAAGGAACGCAAGACCAACCATCGCGATCACCGCGCCTGAGACAGCATTGATCGTCGAGATCAGGGATTCACCGAACCCCGCGCGACAAAACGACAGAGCCGCTCCCATCGCCAACCACCAAACGGCTGTTCCAATAAAAATTGCAATCGCGAGAAGTATGGCTGATAAATATGCATTCGTGACTATGTTGACACCCCAACCCACGTACATGCCGAAAATCCCAGCGAACGTGGCCGGATTTGTCACAGTCAGAAAAAATGTTGAAGTATAGCCGCCCAAGAGCTTCATTTCTCCAACGATGGCGCCAGGCTTGGCGGGCCCAGTAATAAGAACCTTGATGCCGAAATAACAAAATAGTAATCCGATGAGAACGTGCAGCCACGCATACTGCTCGAAAAAAAAATTTGAAACCAGTGTCGTCCCAAAAGCGGCGATGCCCCCTGCCAAGGCATCACCGGTCGCAACTCCTAACCAGGACAACAGACCGTAGCCGAATCCTCCATATAAACCGCGAGTGATGCATAAGAGCCCCGTCGGCCCGATAGGTACCGCAATCACGAAACCAATGATGAGGCCTTTCAAGAAAACAGCCTGCATCCATTTCCTCTGCCGCGTCGCGGCTAGTTGAGGGCCGACTTTAATCCAGCAATCAAGATAAAGCAGTAACAGCTTTGCTCGCAAAAACAACAACAGCTTTCGCTAAAAATGCTTCGCTGTAACTAGGGCATTCGCGAAATATCAACTAAACACCCGCTCCCCTTTCTTCTCGTGCAACGCCAAATCGCAACAGCAGCGCGGGCAGGACGATGAGCACGAGCGGGAGCTGAGCCGCCAGCCCGGATACAATAGCGATCGCCAGCGGCTGCTGCATGGCAGCGCCCTGACCGATACCTAGGGCCAGCGGCATGAGCGCAAGGATCGCGGCGAACGTCGTCATGGCAATGGGACGCATCCGATTCTTTCCCGCCGCAATCAACCGGGCGTGCCCGGTGAATTCCGCCGAGACCTCCACGTATTCCGAAATATAGAAGATCGCCACTTCAGTGACGATGCCGACGATCATGGTCATCCCCATCATCGAGGAGATGTTCATTTCCGTGCGGGTTATCCAAAGCCCGACCAAGACCGCCGCCAGAGCCAGTAGGGAAACAATCAGCATGGCGATCGCGATGCGAAAGCTCTCGTACATAAATAATAGGAGAAGAAACACCAGCGCGACCGCTCCGACAAACACGGCGACGAGGCCGGCAAAGGCGCTCTGCTGCTCGGCGTAGAGCCCACCAAGGCTGTAATAGACGCTGTTAGGCAAGAGGCTCTTTTGGTTTAATACTCGCTTGACCTGAGCAATCACTGAGCCGATGTCGTGCCCGCTGATCCGGCCCGTGACTGCAGCCATTTGCTTGAGGTTGTCTCGCGTGATCTCGGGTTGGCCGGTTACAACGGTCGCGGCGGCGATCCGCTTGAGCGGGAACAGGTGTCCGTCCGGCGCTCGCAGGCGCAGGTTTTCAACGTCACTCTCGGTCGCCCGCAAATCACGAGGAATCCAAGCGCGCACGCCGATCATTTTCGGGCCGCTCTCGATTTCCGTCGTCACGACGCCGGTCAGGTAATCCGAGATCATATGAGTGACGGCATCGGGATCCACGCCCTCAAGGCTTGCCTTCACACGATCCACATGCAGATCCAAAGCGTCTCCGGCCAGGACAATGCCGTCTTTGACGTCGACGACCCCGGGAATCTTTTCAATCGCAGCGGCGACCGAGGGTGCGAGCTTTGTCAGCAAATTTTCATCGTCGGAATACAACTTGATTTCGATCGGCTGCGGTACCGCGGTAAGGTCGCCGATCAGATCCTCCATCAACTGTGCCAGCTCAATCTCGAGCCCGGGAACTTGGCGCTCGACCTTTTCGCGCACGTCATCCATGACCGTCTCGATGTTGCGCCGGGGCAAAGGCTTGAGGCGAACGAAAAAATCGCCGGTGTTGGCTTCGGTCAAACCCCCGCCCAGCTGCAGTCCGGTGCGCCGCGAATAAGTGTCCACCTCAGAGGTCGAGCGCAAAATATCCTCAACTCGGCGCAGCAAACGATCCGTTTCAGTCAACGAAGTACCGGGCTCCGAGCGATAATCAAGAATAAAGCCGCCCTCGTCCATCGACGGCATAAAGCCCGAGCCGAGATTCTCGTATCCCAGCCAACCGACACCCAACAAAACAACCACAGCCAGCAGAACGATTAGCGGACGCGCAAGCAATCGCTGCATCGTCGTTTCATAGAAACGATGCGCCTGTTCAGTGAAGCGGCCGCCGGATTCGCTCCGGGCGTCGTTCTCGTTCAAAAAACGATTCGCCAGCAGAGGCACCGCCAGCCAGGCGACCAGAAACGAAATGAAAAGACTTGCAGCCATGGTTAGAGACAGCGCCTTGAAAAACGCTCCGGTGACGCCCGACAGGAAGGCCAACGGCGCGAAAATAATAATCGTCGAGGCGGATGAGCCGGCGAGAGATTTGGTAAACTCCGCCGCCGCTTGCATGACCCGGCCGTGATGGTCTCCGGCGCCTTCTCTCAAGCGCCGCATGATATGCTCCACCATGACAATGGCATCGTCGATGATGAGGCCGACCGCCGCAGCCATGCCGCCGAGAGTCATGATGTTGAAGCTCATGTGGAAAACGTAGAGAAGCAGAACCGTCGCCGCCAATACCCCGGGCACCACATGCGCCGCGATCAGCGTCACCTTGAGGTTGCGCAAAAAGATGAAAAGAATCAGCATCGCAAAAATAACCCCGACGATGATCGAATCGCGCACACTGGCGGCGGAAGAACTGATCAGCTCGCTTTGGTCATACCAGTTAGCGATTTTGATTCCCTGCGGCAGTTGTCGGTTGTACTCGGCAAGCTTGGCTTTAATATTTTGAGCAATCTGGACCGTGTTGCCGCCGGGCTGCTGATGAACCTGAAAAATCACCGCGTCATGTCCGTCGGCGGTCACCCGGATCCATTGAGGCGTGGTGCCTTCACTCACCATCGCGACATCTTTTAATAAAACGACGCCATTCGGTCCCGAGCGAACCACCGCATTGCGAATCTGCTCGAGATCGATGAGACGTGTGTCGGACATCGCCAGATAGAGCTTGTAATGATCTTCCATTCGCCCCACCGCCTCGATGACGTTGGCCGCAGTAAGCACCTTCGCCAGGTCGCTGAGCGCCAGGCCAAACGCGTCGAGCCGCGCCGGATCGACATTTACTTCATATTCCCTTTGCGCTCCGCCGAGGACTTCGATTTTAGCCACGCCCCGAATGGCCGAAAGCAATGGCCGCAACTGGTAGAGCGCGATGTCGCGCAGCTCAACCAATGAATGGGTGTCCGAGGTCAAGCTATACGCGAGCACGGGGAATACCGTGGGATCCATGCGCCGGACATTGAATGTCGTGCCTTGCGGCAAGCTGGACAAAACCTGGTTGATTGCGGATTGGACTTGCAGCATCGCGGACACCATGTCCTGGCTCCAGTCGAAATTGACGGATATTTCGGCGCTGCCTCGGCTCGTGGCGGAGCGCAGATCGCGAACGCCGGGAACGGTGCGGATCGCCTGCTCGACCGGAAAAGTAACCTCGATCATCATGCGTTCGGCAGCTCGATCTCCAGCATCGAGACTCACCACGACCCTCGGAAAATCGACATAAGGGAAGAGCGACACGGGAAGGGTCCAAATCGCAATTAATCCGCCCAGAACCGCGACGCTCAGCAAAAAAAGAATCGACCGGCGATGGGCCTGGATCCAGCGGGCAAAATTCATCGAGGTTTTTTTACGCTCACACTCATGCCGTCTTTCAATTCGTAGTTTCCCAAAATCACCGCTAGGTCACCTGAGTGAAGGTCCGGGGCAATGACTTCGACCTCGCGGTCATTCTGCAGAGTGACCTGCACGTGGTGCTCTTTGGCGCGGTTCTGGTCGACGGTAAACAGAACGTACTGGTCTTCTTCCGGCAACACGGCCGAGCGCGGCACCACGAGGCCTTCGGCCGATGACACCGCGATTTTGCCGGCAACGTATTCGCCGAGCAAAAAATTCGCGCTTGAAGGAACCTCGGCGAATATTTGCACCAGCCGGCTGGTCGGATCCGCGGCGCGGGAAATTTTGCGCACCCGGCTGTGGACCGTTTCCGAATCGCTGCGGTTCACCCGTGTAAGCGCGACATCCTGACCCTGCCTGACCCTCTGAAGGATCTCAGGCTCGACGCCCAGGCGCGCCTCGAGGCGGCTTTGGGCAATCAGCTCCAGAAGCGAATTTCCGGCCGGGACAATGGCGCCTTCCGGCACCGCGACCTTGGAGATCAGACTCGCTGCATTGGCATGAATGATTTGCGGCGCCTCGCTGCCGCGCCGGCGCATGCTTTCCAATTTCGCTTGCGCTTGCTCGAGCGCTTGGTTGGCTTGCAGCACTTGGTCGTTGGTAGCCAATTTGAGCTCGAAACGCTGCCGCATATATTCCGCCGCTTTGCGAGCCGATTCATAATCGTTGCGGGCTTGCTGTATTTGCAGGCTGGTATCGGCGCTCGGCTCAATTTCCAACAGAGAATCTCCTTGAGATACTCTCTGCCCCTCCGTTACAAGAATACGGCGCACGCGGCTCTCAAACGGCGCCGCAACGGTTCGCGCAGCACCTGCCGCCGGAACGATGGTGCCATAAACGGTGATCTCATCGGCGACTGCGCCTTTTTTGATCGGTGAGACTTCCACCGGCGCAACTGGCCCTTGGACTGTTTCCTGTTTGTCGCCGGCCGCTTGTTCCTCAGCCTGGCCGCCGCGGAAAAACCACCAATACCCGCCCGCCGTGATTGCGAGCAGAACAATGATCAGAAAGCCAGAAAATTTTTTAGTCATAGACTCGGTGCTTTTATCAGAGCTCGAGGTAACGACCCGCGGCGATTTCAAGGGCGACACTCGCGTCGGCGAGTTGCCGCTTCAGGTCGAGAAGCTCTAGCCGTTTGTTAGTCAAGTCACTGCGCCCGTTGTAATAAGTAAGCACATCGGCATTGCCTTGCAGCAAAGCTGCATAATAGGAATCGACGACATTTTGCAGCACCGGAATCGACTGCTGAGCCGCGTCGATCTGTTTTTGTAGCGCGCCCATAGTCGCGACCAGGCGGCCGACTTCCGCGCGCGCTTCGAATAGCCGCGCCACGTATTCGTCGAAGAGCTTCGTTCGGGTCGCGTCTTCAACGGCGATTTCTCCCTGATTCCGATCGAACAACGGCAAGTCTATGGTAATGCCGAAGCCGGTCGTTATCACGTCCGTCGTGTCGCGGGCGTGTGTGAAACCGATATTGATTTTTGGAAACTGCGCGAGCACCGCCGCCCTAAGCTTCTCTTCCTCTGCCTGATACCCGCTTTTGAGCGCGAGCAGATCCAATCGCCGGCCTTCGAGACCGTCGATGAGCTCCGCTGCCGAAGGCAGTTTTGCAACCGCGCCAGGCGCTATGCTTTTTTTCAGCGGAATGTTCTGTTCGGCGGGAAATCCCAGCGCTTGGTTGAGCGCAAGCTGTTCCTCCTCGCGCTGCTGCTCCGCACTCAGCACCAGGCTATGCATTTTTCGCACGGCTGCGTCTGCGGCAGCCACGTCGATTCGGGTCATGAACCCAAGCGCCGCGCCCCGGTTTACACGATCGAGGTTGTCTTTCAATCCCTCCTCCTCCTCTCTCGCGACGGCCAGCGTCTGATCAAAAAAATCCAGATGATAGACATTCAGTTTCGCCGCTTCCGCCGTCTGCCATTCCTGCCAGGCAATATCGAGATCGACCGAAGCCGCTTCGGCTTTTGCCGCGTTGACTTTGGCGCTCCGCGGGATGAGCGACGTGATATCCCAACTTAGGCTAAAATTATACGCGTTGATCGTTCCCTCAGTAGCGCCGCCGGTTGGCAAATCCAGGCCGTAGGCAAGTTGCGGATTCGGAAGCACACCGGCCTGAAGAAGCTGCGCATCGGCCAGATGCCGCTGGTCACGAGCGGCACGCAACTTGGGATTGGCGATAACTGCAAGTATGGCTGCCTCATCCGCTGAAAGACCATCGCTTATGTCGAAGTCGATCGGCTTCAGAATCGGATGGCGCAGTTCTTTAGTCTTCATCCGAACCACTTCCATATCCGGAGGCGTCAGGCTGTTTGCGATGCCCGCCTCATTCAAGGGCAAGGGTTTGTACGTCATGCAACCCTGCGCCAGAAATAACAAACAGGCACAAACCAGGGAGCAAATATTTACGGCTGCATTCCGCACCGCCAAAAATTCCGCCAGATATCTGCGAACAGAGAATTGCGCCATCTTAGAAATCAGGTTTGTTTGGAATCACCACAGTAATCCTGAGAGCTGATGAAAGATAAGGGCATGAAGCCTTAGGGGGATTGTCAATCGTTTAAGAGGAACCATCGCCAGACAATAAGAGCCAAGACCAGCGAACACTCAATGACAACGACTATCCACCAAGCTGCTACCCGATAGCGTTGCTTCATCTTTTCCACCAATCGCGGTTACGCGTCTTTATTCTGATCTGATCATTCTTCGAGTCTGTACGAGCGTAGTGGCAGCAATATTGAATATCCAGAATACTAGAGCGACCTAGGGACCTTGCTGAGGTGCGCTTTCTTGAAATTGCATCATGTTCTTCTCCCGATCCATAGTGGCCGCCATAAATCCAAAGAATTTTTATCCGAAGCGAAATGCAAAATAACCCCGAAACGTTACCGAAAGCTTTCCGAAACCTTACAATTTTGATAGGTCCGGATGGCTAAATCTCATTACTTGTGGATGGTGTCGAAATGTACGGAGGGTGACGACTGCAATGCGTCAGTCGCTTGATCTCATCAAAACAACAAGAGCCAGAATGCCAGCCCCAGAAAAGAGAGCAAAAGCGCTGTGCACAAACTCCCGTTGAGGTAATCATGATCCCGAAAGCACGCCGCGGCGGCCGCGATTGCGACGATGGAGGAAGCCAGGAATGCGATACCGAACACTAGCTGCACAACGTAGTTTAATGCGCCCGTTTTGCGGCTGTGTGTGGAAAAACCACAATGCAGGCCAGAAGACTAGAGTGACCGCCGGAACCTTGCTGACGTCAGCCTTTCTTGAAATTGGCGCGTGTTCTCTCTCCATCCATAGCGCCCACCGTAAATCTGAAGAATTTTTATCCGAAGCGGCAGGCAAAGTAACGCCGAAATGTTACTGAAAACTTTCCGAAACCTTACAATTTTGAGAGATTTCGATGATGTTTGGGTTAGGTACTGGCGAGGGGCAGGTATAATGAAAAAATCGAACCCGTCTGCGAATCCGATTTCACGTCGATAGTGCCTCGATGTGCCTCGACCACGGCTTTGACCAGGCTAAGTCCAAGTCCAAGCCCGCGTTGGGAGCGGCTTTTGTCGCCACGATAGAGCCTCTCCCAGATTCGCGCGATTTCCGCCACAGGAATGCCAATCCCGGTATCGCGAACGATTAGCAAAGCCTGGTCATGTTTCTTTACGGTTGAGATCTCGACTCGACCGCCGTCCGGGGTGTACTTGATGGCATTGTCAACCAGATTCGCGATAACCTGACGCAACCTTAATGCATCGGCTCGCAGATGGAGTCCTGGGGCTGCCTGGACCGACACGGCCACGCTTTTGGTTTCCGCGACATAACTATAGAGCGCCATAACGTCATTGATGAGCGCTGAAAGTTCGATGTCCTCCAATCTGAGTTTCATCGCCCCGGTTTCGGCTTCGGCGATGTCCATCAGCGTGTCGAGGATGACCGTTACCCTTTCGGTCTCTTCCAAGCAGTCCGCCAGCGCTTCGCACCGAGTTCTCTCATCATTGCCTGGTCGCAAGGCTTCCTCGGCAATGGCACGAAGACGCATAACCGGTGTCCGTAGATCATGTGCCACGTTATCCAGGGCGTCTTTCATGCCTTGAACTAATATTTCTATTTTCTCCAGCATTAAATTGAATAGAGATACAAGGTCGCTAAGCTCGTCATGCGTCCGATTGGCCGGCACCCGCGAGTCAAAACGCGCTGTCTCAATAATTGAGCGAGTAACGGCAGTCAAATTGCGGATCGGCTTTAGCGCACGAAAAGCCAGAAAAGCACCGCCCGCCAAACCGATTAGAACCATAGGAATAACGGTCGCCAGCAACGTATCGCGAAAGTGCTCCAGCACCTCGTCGCCATCTTGAATGCTCTTTCCCACCTGGAGGATGTTTCCGTTCTTTAGCCGCACCGATGCGACTTCGAGCAAATCGCCGTCGTGTCTCGACGGGTAATAATGCCATTCTCCTTCGAGACCTGAGGCGGGTCGGGCCTCGAATTCAAAATTTTGCCAAAGCTGCGGATGGCTCAAAAACAAGGTCTCGTTTTCAGGGCTTACAACCCGAGTAAAAAACGACTTGCGCCGGCTAATAGCCGGTGTTTGACGGGTTAGACTTTCGATCGCGGCGATCCCGCCGTCGTCTCCCTGTTTTTGATACGCGGATAGGGTTGCTTGGATTGCGTCTTTATTGTTCTTCAGGGTTGAGAACACCGATACGTAGGAAACAATCGAAAAGATCAGAAAGCTGAGAATCAATATGCCCGAATACCATACAGTGAGACGGACTCCCAGCTTGGTGTGAAAGCGGTCAGGAAAGCTTAAGCGCATAACCGACTCCGCGAAAAGTATGAATTAGTTTTCGGTCGAAGTTATGGTCTACCTTGTTTCGCAGCCGCGAAATCAGGACGTCGACGATGTTGGTCAACGGGTCAAACCCGTAACCCCAGACATGTTCGATGATCATGGTTTTGGAGACGACCCGGTCATGATTGCGCATCAAGTACTCGAGTAAGGCAAACTCCCGCGGTTGTAAGTCGATTCTGATTCCCGCACGGAGAACTTCTCGTTTGAGCAAATCCATTGAAAGATCGCCAACCTTGAGACTCGTCGGCTCGCTCTCATGATTGGCTCTGCGGATCAGCGCCTGTATGCGGGCCAACAACTCGGTAAAGTAAAAAGGCTTAGTCAGATAGTCATCGCCGCCGGTTTGAAGACCGCGAATACGATCATCGACAGAGCGTTTGGCACTAAGGATGAGCACTGGAGTAAGCACCTTTTGCGCTCGCATCCGCTCGATCAGCGTGAGGCCGTCAAGTTTCGGCAGCATCACGTCCACCACCGCCGCATCATAGGAACTCTGCAGAGCGCGCTGAAGTCCGTCGTCACCGTTGTCCGAGCCGTCAACGGCGAAGCCGGCTTCTCTGAGTCCCTTTTCAACATAAGATGCCAGCTTTTTGTCGTCTTCGACTATTAAAACCCGCATTTCAGATTTCACCTGGCTAACAATGAGTGAATCAATACCGGCACATGGGTTTAGACCGAAGCGGGCACAAAGTTGTCAAGCCCTTGATGTAATAAGACATGCTTATCACACCAAGATATCATGGTTCGGGCCAATTGCTATCGAATGCGGGCTGCGCCCGATCGTGGCAACGATTGTCTAATTACACTTGTGTACGCATTATCTCGAGCGGCAACTTGTTTAGGCAGCGCGGCCCGCTTCTCTCGATCGCAAAAAAGTCTCCGACGAAGAGACCGCGTCTGTGTTTTTTATCGACGATGTGCATCTGCAGCGTGAAGACGTGTCCCGGTTCGTAAACTAATCGCCCCTGGCTGTCGAACAAAAAGCGGTCTTCGGCACTCTGCACGCGATCGAAGCCGATCTGCGGTTCGTGGCGGGGGTTCGCGCCGAGCATTCCCTGGAG
>JADMIO010897384.1_pt1 | contig 26502 bp, 40 predicted proteins | sample 8958161 | NCBI WGS metagenome assembly JADMIO01 (sample SAMN16585339, study PRJNA669376) | soil metagenome | isolation source: Crop rotation soil | place: USA: Cullars Rotation, Alabama | collected 2011 | reverse complement strand
GCCGCGACTTCAAGTCACGTGAATTCCAAGCTTCGGATCCCACTGTGCTGGAAAGGATCTCGGACGCTTGCGCGCTCGAGCGGCGCGGCTTCGACTTCGTGTTCGACACCGAGAGCACCGTCCTCGAGCGGCTGCGCGCGATCGCCCTCGCGTGCCGCGGCAGCTTCATCATGCGCGACGGGAAGTTCTCGATGGTGCGAGACGATCCGGCCGCCCCGATCTCCGGGGTCTTCACCCCGATCAACTCCTGGGGGTTCAGCTGGCGCAAGACGTTCCCCAAGCTGCCGCACGGGCTCAAGGTCAAGTTCCAGAATCCGCTGAAGGACTGGAAGCTCGACGAGCAGATCGTCTACGACGACGGCTTCAGCGACACGGGGGCGGGCGGGACGCAGGTCGGAACGCAGTTCGACGAGTTCGTGCTGCAGGGCGTGATCGATCCGTCGATCGTGTGGATGGACGCGCGCTACCACCTGGCCGTGAACCGGCTGCGCGACGTGGTCTACCAGTGGAACGCGAGCTGGGACCATCGCGCCTGCGAGCCCGGAGACCGCGTGCGCGTCTCGCACGACGTGATCTCCACGGGACTCGCGGCGGGCAAGGTCAAGGCGCTCGTCACCAGCGGCGGGAACGTCACGGGCGTCGTCGTCGACCAGCTGTTCTCGATGGAGGCGGCGACGGTCTACGGGCTCTGCATTCGCCGCAGCTCCGACGGAGTGAGCCTCGTGAAGCCCCTGACGACCGTCGTCGGCGACCAGACGACGGTGATGTTCGCGGCCGCGATCACCGTCGCAGCGGAGAAGCCGGCGGTCGGAGACATGGTCGTGTTCGGCGTCTCCGGCCTGGAGACGATCGAGGTGCTGCTCACCGACGTGAAGCCGGGGAAAGACCTCACCGCCCTCCTCGTCGGCGTGAACGTGGCTCCGGACGTCTACGACGCCGACCAGGCGCCGCGCCCCGACTGGGCGCAGGGCCTCATCTTCGGCTCGGTGGAGGCGAACTCTCGGGTGCCGTTCGACGGCGTCGTCTCGAGCTCCATCGCGGGCATGTCCTCGACGTCGGGCTCGACCGCGGTCGTGAGGTTCGGGTGATCGACGAGCGCGAGATCCAGTTTCGCCGCGTCGAGTCGCCGAACGACGACGACAGCGAAGTCGATTGGACGGTGCTCCCGCGCGTGACGATCGACGCCGTGGAGGTCGAGCTCTCCGGCCTCGAGGTCGGCGTCGCGTACGAGGTCCGCAGCCGCACGGTCACGGCGGAGGGGCGCGTCGGCCCGTGGGTGCGGTTCGACTATGTGCACCAGTTCACGGCGCGGGCCGCGCCCGACGTCGAGGGCCTGGCGCTCACGGACGGCGACTGCCTGACGTGGAAGCTCCCCGCCGGCTCCGACGACGTCGTCGGCGTCGAGATCCGCTCGGCGTCGGGCGACATGCGCCACTGGGAGGCCGCGGAGCCGGTCCACGACGGGCTCTGGCCGGCGGCGCCGTTCCCGCTCTGCGGCGTCCCCGGCGGCCAGCGGACGTTCATGGTCGTCGCCGTCACCGAAGACGGGGGCCGGTCGGAGACTCCGGCCGTGATCGTCGAGCAGCGCGGGCAGCTCGACGACAAGCTCGAGCTCGTCGCCCACACGCGGGACTTCGGCGCCGCCGGATTCCCCGGGCAGCTCGCCGGCGGCACTGTCGTGGGGCCGTCGATCGTCGCGAGCCCTGCGCTGCTGACGCCGCTCTGGCGCACCGGCGTGGGGCTGCAGGTCGACCTGTGGGACGACCGCCCCGGCGCGCCGCTCTGGGACTCGGCGCCGTACGCCGACCTCTGGCCACGCCGCGCGGGCGGAGAGGCGCCGCTGTGGGACCCGACGCCGGACGCGGGCCTGTGGGACCTTCCGTACGCGCCCACGACCTACAAGGCGACCGTGGACGTGCCGCTGAACGCGGTGCAGGGCGGCGAGGCGCGCCTGACGATCGACGCGGCCGCGACGCCCGCGGGCTGGCGCGTCGAGTACCGGCGCAACGGACGGCCGCTGTGGGGCGATCCCAGCGTCCCCGGGCTGCCGCTCTGGGACCCGGACCCGAACGCCGACCTGTGGCCGCAGGACGACGCGCGGTGGCTGCCGTGGCCCGGGAGGATCGACCGCGCCGGGCCCGGGCAGTACGAGATCCGCGTCGTGCTCGTGAGCGGCGCAGCGCCGGCGCAGCTCACCCGCCTCGTCGTCAAAGCGTCGGTCGAGCCGCGCGTCGAGCGCTTCACGGCGCTGGCCGTCTCCGCCGCGGGGACGCGCGTCCCGCTCTCGTCGCCGTTCGCACAGGTCCTTCGCCTCGAGGACCTGGTCGTGCGCACGACGGGGACAGCGACGAGCGTGCTCGTCTCCGACCTGGACCCGGACAAGGGGCCGCTCCTCTACTGCATCGACAAGGACGACGCGTTCTGCACGGGCGTCGTCGACGGCGCCGTCGTCGGCCGGTAGCGCGCGGCAGCCGGAAGCAGGAAGACAGACTCGCGGGCGATGACCGGGCTTCCAGCTTCCGCGTACTGGGCCAGCTCCGCGCGCAAGGTGCCGGAGGGCCAGGTGATCGTCGAGCAGGTCCGCTCCGTGATCGCCGAGCTCCCCGGCGGCGGCGTGGAGACGACCCTCACGATCGCGGCCGGCGTGATCACGCCGGTCCGCGACGCCGCGCGGATCTTCTCGATCGAGGGCGAGGGAGGCGTCGCCGACGACCTCGTCAACATCGACGTCACCCAGGTGCCGGACGGGGCCGAGTTCCTGCTCCGCGCCGCGAACGCCGGACACGTGATCACGGTGAAGCACGCCGGCGGCGGCGTCGGCGCGCAGTTCTCGCTCGCCGGCGGCGTCTCCTGCGTCCTCGACGCGACGACGAAGTGGCTCTGGTGCAAGCGCACCGGCAGCGTGATCGAGGAGGTCACGCGCCTCAACTTCGGCGGGTTCACGCGGCGCGTGATCATCGCGACGGGCGCCGTCACGCTGACGGAGCAGGACTCGGGCGCGCTGGTCATCACCTTCGGCGCCGCGGCCGACGTCGTCGCGTCCCTGCCGCCCGCGGCGGCGGGCCTCGAGTTCGATCTGCTGACGAACGCGGCGTTCAAGCTGAAGGCGCTCTGCGCCGCCGGCGACAAGATCCGCGAGGGGATCACGGACGGCAGCGCGACGGGGAACTACGAGTCGGACAACACCGCAGGCCGCTCCTGCACGCTGACCGCGATCGACACCACGCGCTGGATGGTCCGCAACAAGGTCGGGACCTGGACGCTGACGTAGCACCGGAGGTGGGCGATGTCTCTCGTTCTTCCTGACGTCGGCGAGGTCTGCGCGCTGGACATGTGGCTCTCGGACGCGTCGCCCGAGGCGCAGACGCTGAAGCTCTTCCAGAGCAACACGACGCCGGCCGAGGGCGACACGCACGCCAGCTACACCGAGGCGACGTTCAGCGGCTACGCCGCGAAAGCCCTGGCGCGCGCGACGTGGAACGCCGCGAGCACCGCGTCCGGCACGACGACGAAGACGTACCCGCAGCAGACGTGGACGGTGGCCGGCGCCACGAGCAACACGATCTACGGCTACTACGTCGTCAAGGCGACCGCAGGGACGCTGCTCTGGGTCGAGACGCTCTTCGTCAGCGGCCAGCTCCTGCAGGACACCGACCAGCTCAAGCTCACGCTGTCGATCGCGATGGCGTAGGAGGCACGATGCCGCTGCACGACTTCTCGAAGGGCTACCCGCGCAACGGCCAGTGGGTCCTCGTCGACGGCGCCAGGGTCGGGATCTTCGTCATCGAGTCGAAGACCAAGGCGGTGCGGACGATCGGCGACGCCAAGCCCCCGAAGGACCCAGCGCGCGCGAAGATCTGGAACGAGCGCCAGGAGGCCCGGCGCGTCGGCGACTACGAGGCGGCGGACGCCGCGCGCACGAAGCTCCTCGCGTCCGGCGGGGACCATCCCGACGCGCCGATCGTCACCGTCGTCGCCGCCGAGAAGAAGCTCGTCCTCGCGAGGGAGCTGCCGCACGGCCGGCAGAAGGGGCTCGTCCACTTCGTCGACAAGGACGGCGGCTACGCGCAGCAGGAGCTGGTCGAGTTCGACCGCATCACGCCCGTGCTCGACCGCAGGTTCATCCCCGCGAAGCGGCTCTCGACGATGTCGAAGGACTTCGTCCCCACCGCCTGAGAGGGTCGCGATGGAACTCACGCAGGAGCAGCTCGACGCGCTCGCCAGGATGGCGAACGAGCGCATCGCGCAGGAGGCGGCCGCGGCCGCGGACGCCGCCAGGGAGCAGGCGATCGCCGACGCAAGGGCCGCGCTCGATGCGCGGCAGCAGAAGCTCCGCGACGACGCCGCGGCTCTTCTCGCGCCGGCGCAGGCGTCTCTCGAGAAGCTGCGCTCGACCTGCGCGCTGATCGACGCCGACGACAACGCGGACCCGGAGTCGAAGAGGATCGCGAAGGACGACGCATGCGCAGCGCACGAGGCCGCGTGCGAGGCGATTCACTCGACGCCCGAGTACTTGCAGCTCATCCAGGAGGGCGACGCCGAGGTCGAGGTGCTCGCCGAGGCGCTGCGCCAGGCGGAGAACTCCTAGATGGCCGACCGCAAGCTCTCCTACCCGGGATCGTCGAACCTCACGTTCACGTCGCTGGCGTCGCTGGGGAGCAGCTCCACGTTCGTCGCCGGCGCGGAATCCACCGAGTACGACAACAGCACGAACAAGTACCCCGACGCGAAGCTCTCGGGGGAGATCAAGGTCGGCACCTCCCCCACGACCGCGACGCAGATCCTGGTCTACGTCGTCGCGGAGATCCGCGACGCGCAGTACCCCGACGTGTTCGACGGCACGGACTCCGCGGAGACGGTCACGAGCGCCGGCGTGCGCGACTCGTTCGCGAAGCTCGCCGCCGTCATCAACGTGGACTCGACGACGACCGACCGCGTCTACCCGTTCGAGTGCGGCTCGATCGCCTCCCTCTTCGGAGGGTTCATGCCGCGGAAGTTCGTCGTGTTCGTCGCGCACAACACAGGCGTCGCGCTGAACGCGTCCGGTCACACGGTCTCGGTGACCCCGCTCTACGAAACGATCGCATGACCCTCGGCTTCGGAGCAGCGTCCAGCAACCAGGTGGACTGCGGCTCCGCGCCGGCGCTCGACGACCTCCCCACGATGACCGTGTGGGCCTGGGTCTATCCGTCCGCGTTCGTCGCGAACATGCAGATCATGTCGAAGTCGAGCAACGGCGTCGGCTCGGGATGGTCCCTCCAGCACAGCGGCACGGCGGGCGCGATCGACTTCCGCCTGAAGCGCGCGACGACGAACGCGATCGCCACCTCGAACACGCTGGCGCTGACCCTGCGACGGTGGTGGTTCGTCGTGGGGCTCATGGACCGGAACGGATCCCCGATCTGCCGGATCTTCCGCGGCGCCGAGCAGCTGCAGGTGCAGGAGTTCGGGTACGGCACGCAGCAGGACGGCAGCGGCAGCGTGACCGCAGACCAGTCGCGCAACCTCGGGATCGGGAACATCATCGGCCAAACGAACGTCTACAACGGCCTGATCGCCGGGGCCGGCGTCTCCAACGCCCTCTTGACCCTGGGCGAGATGGACCAGGTCCGGCTCGTGACCCTCCGCGATCTCGCGACCCGCGGGCTCGCTCCTCCTCGCAACATCCGCGGGCTCGTGGCGTACTGGAGGCTGGGACGCGAGGGCGCGGTGCTCCAGCCGGACGTCAGCGGGAACGCGAACCACGGGACCGTGACGGGCGCGACCGTCTGGCCGGCGGCACCCCAGCTCGGGAAGAGGCGAGTGGTCCGCGACGAGGTGAAGGCTGCGAGCGGGAGCAACGTCTACACCGTCAGCGGCTCGGGCGGTGCGGTCGCCGGCGGCGGCGCTGCACGGACTCTGGTTCTCCCGCGCACTGCCGCGGGCGGCGACGCCTGCTCTGGCGCGGCCGCGCAGACGAAGGTCCTCCCCAGGACGGCCGCCGGCGGCGCGGTGTGCGGCGGAGCAGCGTCGAAGACGCGTGTGTTGCCCCGCGCGTCCTCCGGCGGCGCGACCGCGTCAGGCGCGGCGTCGCGCACGCTCGTGCTGCAGCGCACGGGAGGCGGCACGGGCGTCGTCGGGGGCGGCGGCTCGGTCGGGGGCGTCTCGACGAAGACCGGGAGCGGCGGCGCGACCTGCAGCGGATCTGGCGCCGGGCAGGTCACTCGCACGCGCACCGGCTCCGGAGGCGCGACGACGGGCGGCGCGGCGGCCAGAGTCCTCGTGTTCCCGCGCATCGGTGCCGGCGGCGGCTTGTGCGGCGGCGGGGCGGCGCGCTCCGTCGTCTTCTACCGCCTCGGAGCCGGGACCGTCCTAGTCGGCTCTGCGGCCGCGTTCGAGCTCGCCGGCGCGTCGAACGCGCCCGTGGGCACGGCTGTCGCCCTCCTCGGCGGCGGCCGTCGCGTGGACCGTGCAGGGGGATACCGTGTCGTGAGGGTCAAATGAACGACTTCGCCGTAGGCGTCGGGCAGGACGACTCGGAGCCGCCGAGCGGCTTCGCGGTGGGCGCGACCGTGCGCATGAACTACCGCGTGATGGTGAGGACCGACGGCGGCGAGTGGGTGCCGCTCGACCTGTCGCTCGCGCGCTGGTCGGTGCGCGTGCGCGCGTGGCGCGCGGGCGCGACGGCGTTCATCCGCGACGAGGAGGCGACGAAGAGCGCCACCGCGGCCGCGGACGGCTACGTCGATCACCCGTTCATGTGCGGCGCGACGGCCTACGCGTCGTCGCTCGAGTGGCGCCTGGTCCTCGTCGACGCGAGCAACGCCGACGCGTCGAGCAAGACGCTGAAGCAGGAGACAACGCTGCTCGAGTGGCGCGCGCCGATCCCGGCGGCGCCGAGGACGGGCCCGTGAACTTCCTCCTCGCCGAGACGCCGGACGCCGTGCCCTACCCGTGGGTCGTGGCCATCGTCGTCTCGCTCTGCGCCGTGATCTGCTGGGAAGCGAAGCTCATCATGGAGCTTTTCAAGAGAGAGCAGAAGCGCGCCGATTCCCTCGCGAAGATCGTGAACAGCTTCGTCGTATCGCCGGGGAAGACCTGCGACTGCGAGGACGGAGAGACATGCGAACGCTGCTCATGAAGCTGCGCAGGATCTTCGCGTGCAGGAAGCTGACGCGCGCCGCCGACGCCCAGCTCCACCGCGCCGCGGAGCTGATCGCGGTCGCGCGGCCGCGCGTGAAACGACGGCCGCCGGCCGCGGCCGCGCGATAGCTCCGCGCCGAAGCAGGAAGCCAGCATCTCCCGGAACAACAGGAGGTGCTCGATGCGCAGAGTCCTTGCAGCGGTCGGAGTCCTGGTCGCGCTCGTCGCGGTGTCGTGTGCTGCGCCGCAGGCCGACCTGGGCCACTCGGGCCAGGGCGGCAGTGCGGCCGCGCCGCTCTCGACGGTGACGATCAACTTCGGAGAGGGCTCGCACGTCGAGGTCACGAGCGCGCCCACGGCCGCGCCGGCGGCGACGTCGACCGCGACGTCCTCGCAGCGGGCCGACAACAAGGTCACGCCGTCGCTCGCGCTAGGCGACAAGGCGATCGACGCGGCGTCGGACATCCTGAAGCCCGTGCCGAAGCTCGGCGACACGAAGCCGCCCTCCCCGCCGCCGATCCCCGAGACCAAGTAGTACTCCCCCGCCCAGGGGTGGTGAGAGCCCACGCGGGCCGCCCCCGAAGGACTCCGGTCTTTCGCACGTGCGTGGCAGCCGCGGGGCCGCGGTAAGTCGTCCGGGTGACTCGACGCCGCAGTGCGACGAGCGAAGGATGCAGCGGCCCGCGCGGCGTGCAGGAGAGACGATGCGCGTCCTCGCCCACATCGAGCAGGTCCACGCCGCGCCCGAGATCCTCGAGCCGGCGGAGCCAGGCCTCTTCCTCCGCATCGACGTGCCCGCGGCGCTGGCCGTCCCAGGCCAGGAGATCGACGTCACGGTGCGCGTGCGCGTGCAGAGCGTGCTGGGGGCGTCCACGTAGGCGATGCCTGGCGCGCTGAAGTCGGGAGCGTCCGCGAGCCGAAGCGGAGGCGATGGACGAGCTCCGCGCCGCCGTGCTGTACGAGGTCCTCGCGAAGGGGCCCGACGTCAGGAGGGCCGCGCTGTCGTGGCACCTCGTGAAGCCGGGCCTCAAGGGCATCAAGCTGCTGAAGGCGTGGTCGCGGGCGAGCGGCGTCGGGGTGGACGCGCTCGAGGACATCGAGCCGATGCTGCGCCTGCACCGGATCTGCCTCGACGACCGGTCGCTCGACGCGGACGCAGGGAAGATCTTGAAGCACTTCGCGGCCGACGGGCTTCGGCGGCTGCAGGACCCGACCTCGAAGAGGCGCCCGCCCAAGCGCTGACTCCGGTCCGGATCTCGATCGAGAAGCTGCACCAGGACCCGGCGAACGCACGCCTGCACGACGCGCGCAACATCGACGCGATCGCGGCGTCGCTCGCGAAGTTCGGGCAGCGCAAGGCGGTCGTCGTGCAGCTCCAGGGCATGGTCGTCCGCGCGGGCAACGCGACTCTCGACGCCGCGAAGCAGCTCGGTTGGACGCACCTCGCGGCCGTCGTCGTCGACGAGGGCGACGTCACGGCCACCGCGTACGCGATCGCCGACAACCGGACGGCGGAGCTCGCGCGCTGGGACGAGAGCGCTCTCGCGGAGCTGCTGCGCTCGCTGCGCGGCGACGCGTCGATCGACGAGCTGGTGACGGGCTTCACCGCAGGCGAGATCGACGGCCTCGCCGGCGCGGTCGCGGGCGCCGCCGACGTCGACGACGCGCCGGAGCCGCCGGCGAAGCCCACGGCCCGCCTGGGCGACCTGTGGCGGCTCGGCGAGCACCGGCTCGTCTGCGGCGACTCGACCGACGCCGCCGCCGTCGCGCGCGTCCTCGATGGCGAGGAGCCGCGCCTGCTGCTCACGGACCCGCCGTACGGCGTCGAGCTCGACATGGAGTGGCGCGACCGCGCGGGGCACAACTCGCTCGGCGCCGCGCAGAAGTCGTACATGCGGAAGAAGGGCCACCGCAACACGGAGATCTCCGGCGACACCCGCGCCGACTGGTCGGCCGCGTTCGAGCTCGTGCCGTCGCTCGACACGGCCTACGTGTGGCACGCGGCCGCGTTCTCGCTCGAGGTCGGGCAGGGCCTGCGCCGGATCGGGTTCGAGCTGAAGCAGCAGATCGTCTGGAGGAAGCCCCACTTCGCGCTCTCGCGGCAACATTACCATTGGCAGCACGAGCCCTGCTGGTACGCGCGCAAGGCGAAGGCGCTGCCGTTTCGCGGCAGCCGCGACCAGAGCACCGTGTGGGACGCCGCGTCGCCGAAGATGCTGATGAACCCCGCCGGCGAGCGTGAGGAGAAGGTCGATCACCCGACGCAGAAGCCCGCGTCGCTCTACGTGCGCCCCATCGAGAATCACCTCCGCCGAGGCGAGGTCTTCTTCGAGCCGTTCGGCGGCTCGGGGACGGCGATCGCGGCCGCGGAGACGACGGGCCGCCGCTGCCTCGCGGTGGAGCTCGATCCGCGCTACGTCGACGTGATCGTCGCGCGCTGGGAGAAGCTCGCTGGGAAGAAGGCTACGCGCGCGCGTAGCTGAACTTCGGGACGCGCGGACGGTCCAGCCGGCACCTCGAGACGAGCCGCGTCGACGCGGACGGGCAATGCCGTGGCTCCGGACAGGGTTCTGGAAGCCGTGAGAACGCGAGCGTACCCTGCGGGCGATGGGAGCGAATCCGACACGGTGAGCTCTCGGCGAAGGGAGCGTATCCGTGGGAAGCGCAGCGGTCGTCGACGAGGTGATTGTCGACTGTTCGCTGCCGCTCCAGACGCGAGACCCCGACGAGCTCGAAGCCACCTACCGCTGCCTGTGGTCGAGCGCGATCAGCGCATCCGAGGCATCGACGCGCCCGCAGCCGAAAGTCGTGTTCGACCTGGACCGTTGTCCAGCGCTCGACCCAGGAGCGATCTTGTTGCTCATGGCCGTCGCTTCACGACTTCGCGCGAAGGGCAGACAGCCGTGGATTCGAGGTTCGAGCCCGACGCGACAGAAGCTCTCGGAGCACCTGAACTACTACCTCACTCCGAAGCACCAGCGCAAGGCGCTGCCGCGACGTCCGGGGACCTACCCGCTTCGCGATATCTCCGACCGGCGACACGCGTCCGCGGAGCTTGCGGAGTGGTCCCAGACCGTGCGGCAGGACACGCAGGCCACGGAGGAGCAGGTCGCGCGTTGGGAGTTCCAGATCTCAGAGGCGATCACGAACGCATTTCAGCATGGGGTGCGCGACCTCGTCGGAGCGATGGAGGCGAGTCTCGTCGCAGGAGAGTCGTTCTCCGCTGGCGGCCGAGAACAGGTGCAGTTGGCGGCGATGGACTTCGGGAGCACGATCCCGTACGTCGTCGCGAAAGCGGTCGGTGCACCGAGCGCGGCCACGGACGGCAAGCTGATCAAGTTCGCCACGAAGGACGGCGTCACGTCGAAGTCTCATCCGTCCAATCAGGGGCGCGGCCTTGCGGACGTCGTCAGCGCGGCCACATCGTGCAACGGCAGCATGCAGATCTTGTCCAGAAACGGTCTCGCCTACGTGATGCCCGGCGAGGCTCGCGTCCGATGGAAGACCCTCAAGCTAGGGACCCTTCCAAACCCGATCTTGAAAGGCACGCTCGTCGTCGTGAATCTCCGGATATCGTGACGACGGCTAGGAGGCCGCAATGACGACGAGGCTCAAGTTCGACGCCCACGGCTTTCCCCCAGACGCCGGCAAGGCGCTCGCGGACAAGCTCTTGAGCGATGCCGGCACCGACTGGTCCGACGTCGAGGTGGACCTGATCGACAACCCGTCCAGCGCCCTGATCTCGTCCTTCTTCAACGGATTCCTGCAGGGCGTCGTGGAAGACAACCCGTCGCTCTTGCCGCAGGCGCGTCGCGTCAAGTGGCGCCTTCGGTTCGACTTCCAGAAAGAGAACGTCGCCAGGTGGATGAAGGACTTCAAGCCGCAGGCCGAGACTACCGCCTAGCGACCCGTTGACCGTCCACATCGCACTCGTCGGGGTTGACGCGGCCGTCCTCGTTTCGGACAGTCAGGGCTCCACCGACGCCACGCAGGACCACGGGTTCGAGAAGCAGTACGCCGGAGACGGCTTTCTGCTCGGCATCGCAGGTCGCATCGACGTGCTGAACGCGGTGCTCGAGGAAGTGCGCACGGGCGCGACGACGAACGGTGGTCAGCGTCCGAGTGCCGCGATCGTCGCGCGTTGCATCGAGCAGTTCCTCGAGAGCAACGTGCGGGAGCAGGCGCGCGACATCATGTCGTTCCTGCTCGTGCACGAATCCGCTGGCGCGGGCGGCGTGCGCGAGCTGGACCCAGCGTTCCGGAGCTTCCGAGGCGGCACCAAATTCGGAACGATCGGCTCTGGGTCGGAGTTCGTGGATCGCCAGCGGCGCGCCCTGCGCCGAATGGGCGTCTCGCTGCCCACTTCGACACTGGTCGACATCGTCTACACGTCGCTCGTGCTCGCGGACGTCAGCCGTGAGAGCTTGACCGTGGACGACGCGTACTCGGTCGCGATTCTGTTCGCGCAGCGCACCTACGTGCTCGCGGATGCGCGAGCGTCTGGCTCTAACCTCCCCCCCGGCGTGGCGACCGAGCGCGCGCACCTGCACAAGACGCTCGTCGAGATCCGAGGAGCAGTCCGCTCGATCGAGTCTGAAGTCGCAACTGCTCTCGGGAACATCCATCGAATCGCCGCGCAGTCGGCCGACCTCAGCGCTGTTCAGGCTGGCGCGCAGATGGTGGGCGGTGCGGTCGTCGAGGGCTTCAAGCAACGAGCCGCGCTGCACGCGAAGATCATGGAGTTCCTTCGCTGGTACGACGTGAAGCTCGGGCGACCGGCCCTGCCCTAGATCGATCATCTTCACGCATTGCGATCACAGCGCGTCGCGGCGTTGACTTCCACGCGCGGATTCGGCAGCTTCCCCCAATGGGAGGCATCGTGAAGCAGCGCGGCGACCGGCGGTACCGGGTCGTCCGAGCGGGTCGCGCCGTCGACGGCGTGGCGCACCCGGAGCCGATGGTCAAGCTGCCGGTCGAGGACGTGCTCGCGGACGCCGAGCTGCTTGCGCTGCCGACGGTGCGACGAGCGGCAACGTCCGGCCACCGCCAGGCGCCGACGATCCTCGTGCCGCTCTCGGAGTGGGACGCCGCGTTCTCCCGCCGCAGGTGAGGCGCGCGGCCGGCTCGACTCGGCGAAGCCGTTGAGATCAAATCTCGACGCCTCGCCCAGCGTCGACGCTGAGCAATTCTGGGCGCTGCTCGCCGTCGCCGGCGGGGTAGTGTTGCGCTGTCGCGTCACCAGGGAGGAGAGCAACGTGCGCGTGTTCATCAGTTGGTCAGGGGAGTCCAGCAAGGCGGTCGCCGAGTTCCTGCGGGACCTGTTGACCATGTTGCCTCTCGATCTCGACCCCTGGGTCTCTGGTGCCGAGCTGGACCCCGGCTCGCGTTGGCAGAAGGACATCTCGGAAGCTCTCGCCGATTCCGACTACGGCATCTTGTGCCTCACCCGCGATCGACTCAGCTCTCCTTGGCTCTTGTTCGAGGCGGGAGCTCTGTCGAAGAAGATCGACAAGGCTCGCGTGGTCCCGTTTCTGCTCGACTTCGAGCTCGAGGACTTGGGGCAGCCGCTGTCGCAGTTCCAGGCCATCAGGGCGTCGTTCGCTGGCGTCGAGCGACTCGCGCTCGCACTCGCCAAGTCACAGGAGAAGCGGAAGGTTCGGGACGAGCAGCTGCGGGAGTTCGTCAGTCTCTACCGAGAGAAGATTGAGGCGGCGCTCAGGTTGCCGGCGCCCGAAGCGGAGGACGCGTCGGTCGACATCCCCGCGACGCTGAAACGCCTGGTGGGACTGTCCGAGTCGATCTCGGAGCGCCTCGCGAAGCTTGAGGTGGCGAGTGCGCGCGGGGAGACGGCCAGCTTGCCCAATCCCTGGCAGGCGGTTCGCACCAGCCTTCAATCCAACGAGATACTCGAAGAGTTCCTTGAAAGCCTCGACACCGCCGCCAAACGAAAGCTCTACAACAAGCTCGCCTTCCCTCGTGGATACCGTCGCGCCGACGCGCCGGTTGACTCGCCGTCGCAACCATCGCCCGTGCAGCAAGTCATCCCGGACCAACCGCTCCCGCCACCGCCTCCGCCTCCGCCACCGCCGCCCCCACCGCCGCTCGCTGGTGCGTAGAAGGCGTGCTTCGCTGCGGTGCAGTCCGCAATAGGTCCACCGTGACGAACGCCGTCTCGGTGCGCCACACCTGGACGTCCCTCACCCCGTGCGGGGTCTGGACCTCGTACCAGAACGCGCAGCGCAGCGACGGCTGCTCGGCGCGCAGCTCGGCCGTGACCAAGCGCACGTCCTTGCCGAAGAGCCGCTCGACGTGCTGCCGTAGCCCCGGGTCTTCCTCGGCGGGGAAGGGCTGCGACACCGTCGCAGGCTACAGGCGGCGCGCGAACGCAATGCGGGACTAGCTGGAGCGCAGTCCTGGCGAGTCCGCGTAGGCTGAGGCGTGGAAGCGGCCGGTCGCGTCGCGCGTTCTTGAGGGGCGCGCCCGATCGCGAGGAGCCACGCCGTGGACCACGCTGCTGCGATGCCTACGGTGGAATCCTTGGCTCTCACGCCGCTGCTCGGTGCAGACTCCGCCCGCTTGAGGAAGCGGAGGTCCGGCGCCAGTGTCGTCGAAAAAGAAGAAGCGTACGGTCGTCCGCGACCCCGCCGTGCTGGACGACGCGCGCGCCATCGCGCGAAGATCCAACTTGGCGCTGTTCATCCGCACCGGCGGCACGTCGGCGAACATGGCCATCAGGTGGGGCGTGATCGGGTTCCTCGGCTACACGATGACGCCGCACCTTGCCGGGAAGCTCACGCGCGTCAGCGTCGCCGTCAGTCGGACGGCAGGCGAGGCGTCGAACGCCGACAGCGGCTCGGGGATCGACTGGCTCCACTGCCTGCTGGCGGTCCTCGTGGTCTTCCTGGCCGTAAGCTGGGTCCTCGAACGTATAAATCGGAAGCACGTGATTGAAGTCATGTCGATCAGGAACAGCAACCTCGAAGCTCGTCTCGATCCGAAACGCAGCTCTTCCGGCCTCAAGCCAGACGGGTCTTCACCCGAGGAGGAGTAGCCGATGATCGACTTCCTGCAGGCCCACCCTACGCTCGTCGCCGTCGCCCTGGCGGTGTGGGTCGGATTCCACTTCGTGCTGCGGCCGACCCTGACGGGCCTCTTTCGCGAGCGGCTCTTCGAGATCCGCGACGAGCTGTTCGATGCCGCCGCAGACGGTCACGTCAGATTCGACGAGCCTTCCTACCGTCTCTTGCGGCAGGAGATCAACGCCGCGATCTTCTCGGCGCACATGCTCAACTTCGGGCACGTGCTGTGGTTCGCGGCGTGCCACAAGTGGGCGCCGCGGCCTGGCGACGGAACGCTCTACGACGTCGGCCAGCGGCTCGAGAGCCGGATGGAGGAGATCCAGGGCACGCCCGCGGAGGCCATCCTCCGCACGGCTCGTCGGCGCGTCCTTCGACTGTGCGCAGCGAACCTGGTCATGTCGTCGGTCTTCGTCGTGCTCTTCCTCGCGTTGTCCTTCGTGCTCGCCCTGATCGGCTACTTCGTCAATCGGGTCTCGGGCCAGTGCGCGGATCTCATCGACCGCGTCGGGCAGCGCGCTGTCGACGTCGCGGTGGAGATGCGCGCGGACAGGTGCGACGAGCCCACATACGCCTTGGCCGCCTAGTCCCGACTGGCTACGCGACGCGTGTAGCTGTAACCACTACGAACGCCCACGGAAGCGGCGTGCGCAGCCACGTCGCGTCGACGCGGGCGACCTGCGCCGCGCGATCGTCCGGCAGCACGCCGCCGGCGACGAGGCCGTCGAGCACTGGCTTGCCCAGGCCGACGAGGTTGTCAGGGTCGATCTCGACGCGGCCGTACACGTCGTAGTGCAGGCGCACCCGCGGCCACCGCGGCCGCGCCTCGCCGAGCTGCTCGAGCGCCTGGTCGACGAGGCGCTTCCACTCCTGCGCCGCGCGCGACCTCCGGCGCCAGTCGCGGCCGTTCGGTCCCTCGGCCGAGCGGAACGCGCGCGGCAGCCAGAGGCGCAGCGTGCTGCCCTGCAGTGCGGCCGTCGGAGCGAACTTCCACGGGCCAGACCATGGACGCAGCACGCGTTCGACCTTACGGTCGGCGGATCTGTCGAGAGTCCTCGGCGGATTCGGTGCCTCGCGTGAGCGACATTGGTGGCCAGGTGTGGCAAACGCCCCGTCCACCGGGACGACCTCGACGACTGCTCCGCATGTGCACGTGCCGCGCACTACGTGACTCGAGCGACGCAGCTTCGGATTCCAGAGGACGAACGCCAAGTCAACGTGGGAGGATCTCTTCGGCCGCAGTCGGAAGGGCCGAATGGAGCTGAGCGATGAAGATCGTGCATGTGGGCGAGGTGGCGTTCAACGCTGCTTACTTCGTCTCCGCTGTCGTACACGATGCCCAGAAGGGGCAGGTCCGGATCGACCTTCGGCACCCGGACACGGGTGAGGCCGGGGGCTCGCTCTATGCGAAGTGCAGCGTCGAAGAGGTCTATAAGCACGTCAAGGTCCAGTTCACGTAGTCGCGCCGTCGGGCTTCTCCTGGCCCGACTCCTCGGTGACCATCGACACGGGCATCACGACGAACGTCACCTGGCCGCACTGCGCACGGCCGTGGAACTTCAGCGGCTCGGCGGCGCCGCCCGCCTCCATGCGCAGCTCGAGCGGCTGCTCCGCCGTGCTGAGGTGCTTCGTCGCGCGCGAGACCTTGCCCATGACGGCGGAGCTGAGGCCGATCATCGACGCGGCCGCGCGCTTGCCCTTGGGGATCGCGGCGTCGAAGTCCGGCCACTGGCGGATGTTCTTCCCCCCGACCATGAGCACCGGCTCCGGGATCTCGAGGAGCGACGCGCGCACGTCGACGGAGCCGTCCTCGGCCTCGACGTGGAGGTCCAGGCCCTCGATCTCGCATGAGTCGGTCGGCTTGATCCGCGACAGCACGTCGCGCGTGACGTAGGCCTCGCCCTCGTGGTCCGTCTCGAGCTCGATCCGGACGAGGACGATCCCGTTCGTCGCCTCGACGACGGACACCTTCTTCGCGTAGTGCGCGACGCGCACGCGCGAGCACCAGAACTCGGGCCGGTCCTTCGACGGCTTCGCGGCGCACTCCGCGGCCGCGCGCAGGATGTTGCCGGTGATCCTCATGGAGCCTCCTTCAGTGGTCGACGTCGGCGCGCACCTCGGCGAGGCCGCAACCGCAGCAGTGGATCGTCGCGAACCTCGAGCTCTGGGCGAGCCGGCCGTCCGCGAGGCGCGTGTCGTGCCCGACCTCGGCGCGCAACAGGCGCTCGCCGCAGACCGGGCACGGGAGCACGACGCTGAGCGCAGCCGCCGGCTGCCGCACGAGCTGCAGCGCGAGGATCACCATCGCGTGCACGCGCGCGCACCGGACCTCGGCGGGACTCGGCAGCATCAGGCGGCGATCCGGCGCGCTTCGGCGCGGGTTACAGCGCTTGCGCGGCGCGATCTGGCGCGAGTACCCTCGACGTCGATCGCGCCACGGGACGGCGCGCAAGGGAGGGCAGGATGAAGAAGCTGCTGATGCTCGCGGCGCTCGCCGCGCCGGGCTGTGCGTCCATCGTGAGCCACCACGAGTGGCCGGTCGACGTCACGTCGGAGCCGACGGGCGCGACCTACCGCATCAAGAACATGGCGGGCGACGTGATCCACGTCGGCAAGACGCCCGAGACGGTGAAGCTCACGCCTTCGCGGGGCTACATGAAGGGCGAGACCTACCAGTTCTGCTTCGACGGCCTCGACGGCCAGCCGCCGCTCGAGAGGCCGCTCGCGGCCCGGATCAACGGCTGGTACTGGGGGAACTTCGCGCTCGGCGGGCTGTTCGGCATGCTCGTGCTCGATCCGCTGACGGGGCACATGTGGAAGGTCGACGGCGCCGTTCACGGCGACCTCCGCGCGGTGAAGTTCGACGCGCCCGCGGTGAAGACCGGCACGCAGTAGGAGGACTCGATGCTCGCCGCGAGCGACGCGCTCCCGCTGTGGACCGCAGGGATCTTCGTCGGATTGATCGTGTCCTGCTTGATCGCGTCCGCTGCTGGGCGCGGCACGGCGGGCGGCTGGGCGTGGGGGCTGTTCGGTCCTCCGGGCTGGATCATCGCCGCGCTGCACGACCTGGGCGATCGCGTCTCCGCGCGAGGGGAACGAGGCCGCATCGAGCCGCGCGTCACGACGCGTCCCACCGCGCCGATCGCCGGGCCGCGCGCCGCCAGGGGCGCGGGCAGCGAACCGCCACGTGGCGCCGTCTTCGTCGCCTGCGAGTCCTGCGGATTCCAGGCGGCGCTGTTCCCGCGACACGGGTGCAGGACTCCGTGCCCAGACTGCGGCAAGCCGATCGAGCATCACAGCGCGCAGGAGCCGCTGGACTAGCGTAGAGGTCACGCCGCCTCCGGCCGCTCCGACAGCAGTTCCGCAGGGCGCTCGTGCAGCGCATTGGCGATGCGTCCGAGCGTCTCGAGGGAGACGTCGCGCTTCGTCTTCTCGATCTCCTTGACGGCGTTCAGCGAGAGTCCCGCTCGCGTCGCCAGTTCACCCTGCTCGAGCTCGAGCGACTGACGTCGGGCGCAGACCTTCGAGCCGTCGAGGACTAGGCGCGGCGCGTCGGGCGCCGCTTCGACGCCGGCTCGGGGCGACCGACCGGCGGATCCGCCACGTGGACGACGATCTTGTGGAAGTCGTCGACGTCGTACAGCTTCATGATCCAGCCGATCGTCGACAGGCGGCACCCTGCGTTTCCGCGCTCCGCGTTTCGGAGTGTGCTTCCCGTGAGGGGAAGCCGTCGCTCGCGTGCCTGATGGATCGCCTCTTCGAGCGTCCAATCGCGGCTCTCGCGCAGCTTCTTGATGGTCCGGCCGTCTGGGATCAGCACGCGTTCCTCGGGGACCAGCGTCGCGGTGGTCATGCTGCACGCCTCCATGCGGCGCGCGCGGAGTCTGCGCCGTTCCGCTCTCAGGGTCAAGATCGCCACTCGTCATCACGTCGAGCATAAGCCCTCCAGTTTGTGCCGACAACAAGTTGCCGTCAGATTTTTGACGGTCGATACTTGACGGTCGCGGATGGCGATCGTAAGGTTTGGCCACGACGGGCAGCGCGCGAATCGACTTCACCCACTACAGGTGGAGAGCGCGCGAGCGCGGAGGCGCGCATGGACGCACGACGAGCCGACGACGACGCTTGCACGACTCCTCCCTCCACTACTTCCGCGCAGGGCGTCACGCACCCCGCGGCGCTCATACCGAACAGAAACCTAACACGCCCGGAGGGGTCCGCGTCAACGGCCGTCTCCGACCCGGCGAGCATGCCACAGTTCGAGGGGAGCGATCGCGCCGGCGTGATCTGCGCGATGTGCGCCGGATCGCGCCTCGTCAAGGTTGCTGTCTGCACGCGCTGCGTGATGGAGGAGCTCGGCGCGCTGGTGCTCGACGGCGCGGTCGCGCCCTGGCGCCGCGACTGCGCGGACTGCGTCGTCGTCGAGTGCACGAGCTGCGGCCCGGGCGCGGGGCGGCAGCCGTGAGCGCGCGCACCTACGTCGCGAAGACGCGGCACGCGAGGCCGTGCCCGGTCTGCGTGCGCGAGATCGTCCCCGGCGAGAAGTGCCTCACGTGGATGCAGCGGACGCCCGCGGGCACGTTCGCGATCCAGCGAGTGCACGACGGCTGCGAGCTGCGCCTCCGCGTCGACCGTCGCGCAGGCCGCACCGCCGCCGTGGAGCGCTGCACCGTCTGCACCGACGGCGTTGTCGACCCGGCGTCGCGGGCCTGCGGCAACTGCGGCGCTGCGCGTGCAGCGGTCGCGCCGAGGTCGCCGCACGTCGAGCCGGCGGAGATCTCGACGGCGGCGCCAGCCGGGGCTCCGTCGCGAGCCGTCGCCCACCAGCTCCTCGACGCGTACGTCGACGGCCTCGTCGAGGCGGCGCGCCTTGACGTCGCGACGTGGCGGCCCGCCGGAGGGGAACCGCCGACGGAGGATGCGCGCCGCGCCGCGTCGATGGCGATGGCGCGGACCGTGACTTCCGCGCGTCCGCTGCTGCTCGACGCGTGCGTCGAGGTGGCCGCGGCCGAGGCGGGCTTGTCGCCCACGATGATCAGGAAGCGCCTGCAGTGCTGAGCAGGGCGGCGTCCCGGAACCCGTACCCGTTCGACGACGCGAAGCGGGATCTCGAGGAGCTGCGCGAGCAGCTCGACGCGCGGCCGCAGCGCGACTCGGTCTCGATGCCGCGTCGGCTCGCCGTGGCGCTCGTCGCGCTCGCGTCGGCGTCGGTGCTGCCTAGCACTGTCCCATCCCGGGCTGAGGGGAGACAGCGATGAACCGCGTCGACGCCGACGTGCGCGACCGCGGCTGGCTGGTCGCTCCGGACGGCTACGAGTTCCGGTTCCCCGGCGTGCCCGGCGCGGAGACGGCGGTCGAGCTGCACGCAGACACGACGGTGCATCTCGTCCCGACGGCGCGCGCGCAGGCCGCGGACGTGGCGGCCGCGGCTCTCGAGCTCCGTCGCGCCGTGCGCGACGAGACCGCGCTGATCAAGGGCGCCGTCGAGCTGATCACGGCGGGCAAGGACTGGCCGCGCGAGGAGCGCGCCGCCGCCGGCAGGCGCCACGACGAGGCCGAGAAGCGACTCGACTGCGCGCTCGACGCGTACGAGGCGGCGGTCGGAGACCGGCCGTGATCGGCCTCCTCCGCATGGCCGCGTGGGTCGCCGTGATCATCCCGCTCGCGGTCTGCGCCGCGCTGACGCACGTCTTCGCGGCCGCGGCGCGACGTCTCGGCGGAGTCGCGGCGGCGCTGTCGAGGGGTCGGCCGTGAGCGCCGCGATCCCCGCCGGCGTCGCGGCCGCGATCCAGACGCTCGTCGCGTACGCGGGCCTCGAGCAGGACGACCCCTGGAAGAAGTACCCGGCGGTCCTGCAGGTGAAGCACGTCGCCGAGATCCTCGGCGTCACGGAGGCCGCGGTGCGCCTGCAGTGCCGTCGCGGCCGTCGCGGCTCGATCCCGATGGTGAAGACGCGCTGCGGCTACGTCATCGACCAGGTCGTGTTCCGCCGCTGGGCCGGCTACGTCGACTCGGCGGCGCGCGTCGCGGGAGGCGGCGCTTGACGGCTCGCCTGCAGCTTGCCGATCGCGTCGGCCTCGGCGCTGGTCGGGGCGTGGCTCGCGTAGCGCATCGTCGTCTTGATGTCGCGGTGGCCGAGCAGGCGCTGCACGGTCGCGAGGTCGACGCCCGCGCGCACGAGCCCCGACCCGAACGCGTGGCGCAGGCCGTGCGGCGTCAGCCACTCGAGACCCGGCAGCGAGTCGCGCGCCGCGCGGAAGCGCGTGTCGAGGAACGACTCCTTGAAGTCGAAGACGCGGTCCTCGCCTCGCAGCGGGATCGCGCCGCGCGCCTCGTGCAGCGTCTTCAGCGTCGACGCTGCGAGGTCGGTCAGCGGGACGGGGCGGAACTTCCTGCCCTTGGCGCGGCGGCCGCGGATCGAGACGCGCGAGCGGTCGGGAGCGACCTCGCTCCAGAGCAGTCCGATCGCCTCGTTGCGGCGCAGCCCCGCCTCGCCCATGAGGATCACGCACGGCCGTATCTCGGCTGGCATCGCTGCGTACACGCGACGCAGCTCGGCCGGCTCGAGGAACGGCATCTCTTCCGTCTCGATCGCGGGCAGCTCGCGCAGCAGGCCCTTGGTCGGCGGGACGCGGCAGAGCCCGCGGTTCGCCGCCAGGCGGAAGAGCGACGCGATCACGCGCAGCGCGTTGTGCAGCGACGTGTTCGCGTACTCGCGCTCGTCGCGCAGCCAGCGCAGGTGCTCGCGGACGTCGTCGGGCCGCACGTCGCAGACGTCGCGGTCGCCGTAGCGCTTGACGAAGTGCCGGATCTGCACCTTGCGGCTCGGCATGCCGCGCGGCCTGCAGGTGCGCTCGAACTCCTTGACGGCGTCGTCGCGCCACTCCTTGAGCTTCACGCGGCGGACCGGCGGCTCGCCGGTGATGCGCGCGACGACCTTCTCGACCCGGCGCGCTGCGAGGAACGCTTCCGCCTGTTCCTTCGTGAGGCCGCCGAAACGCTCGCGGCGTTCGCCCGCCTCGACGTAGCGCACGTACCAGCCGTCGTACTCGGATCCGTCCCGACGGCGCTTCCTGTACACCGAACCGAAGGAGCTCCGATGGTCGCCCATGAGGGGCAGGATAGGCACACAGGGGCCGGAACAGGCTCGCCAAGTTCTGCGGGGGATAGAACTTCGCGAACCCGCCGCCGAGGACGCCCACCGTCACGCCGCCCGCGTCCAACGCCCCGCGGTGCGCCGCGGCGTCGATCCCGCGCGCCAGCCCCGAGACGACGGGCACGCCGACCCCCGCGAGCTCCGACGCGATCCGACGCGCCTGCGCCGTGCCGTAGGCCGACGCGCGTCTCGATCCGACGACGCCGACGGCGCGCAGCGCCAGGAAGGCCGGGTCGCCGCGGACGTAGAGGAGCACCGGCGGATCGTCGAGCTCGGCGAAGGTCGGCGGCCATCCGGGGCTGCCCTCGACGAGGACCAGCGCGCCGGCAGCCCTGGCGCGCGCGAGGTCCCGCGCGGCCTCGTCGCGGCTCGGGGCGCCTGCCAGCAGCGTCGACCGCGCGTCCCCGACGCCCGGGACGGCGGCCACCTTCAGGGGATCGGCGCGGAGCGCTGTGCCGGCCGACCCGAATCGGGCGAGCAGCCTGCGCACGAGCCTCGGCGAGAGGCCTGGAACTCCTGCGAGCCGCATCCGGTCGAGCACTTCAGGCTCGCCGGGTTCAGTGGAGGAAGCGTGTGTCGCGACGTTCATGAGAAGTAGGTCGTCGCGAGAGGGTCAAAGGTTACATCGCGTGCGTTTTCCGAGTCGATTTGCGACCATGAACCGGCTCGTCAGGCGCCGTCTCGCCGATCGGGCTGGGAGGTCGTCGCCATGAACCTCGATGTCACGCAGGCGGACGGCGGCGTCACCGTCGTCGACTTCTCGGGGGAGTTCGACACGTTCAACCTCGCGCCGACGTCGAAGGAGATCGAGCGGCTGATCGGCAAGGGCGAATCGCGCCTCGTCTTCAACCTCTTGAAGCTCTCGTTCATCAACTCCTCCGCGCTCGGGTACCTCATCAAGGTGCGCAGGAAGGCGCAGGCGGCCGGCGGCGACGTGGTGCTGGCGCAGCCGTCGAACTTCTTCAGGAAGACGCTGGTCACGCTGGGCCTCGACCGCCTGTTCTGCGTCTACGAATCCACCGACGAGGCCGTGCGCCACTACACGTCGGAGCTCTCCTCGCCGGGCGCGGACCTCGGCTCGGAAGTCGACCCCACGCTCACGGGCGCGAACGCCATCCTCTTCTCCGTCGTGCCGCCGATCGGGACGAAGTGCTACGTCGGACGCATCACCTCGCTCTACTCGAACGGCCTGAAGTTCCGCTGGGAGGTCCCGGGCTGGACGCGCGAATTCCGTCCGCCGCTCTCCACCGCGAACTTCGACAAAGAGATGCACCCGGGCCGACGACTGCACATCAAGTTCCGGCAGCCGTTCATGGTCCAGGCGCACTACTTCGAGATGGACGCGACGATCTCGCTCATCTCCCGCGACGTCCTCGACGACGGCCGCAACGAGGCCGCGTTCAGCGTGAAGTACGAGAACGCGAAGCCCGAGGACTTGGCGATGCTCAAGCGGTTCGTCGACGACATGGCCGAGTTGCGGTCCGAGATCGACCAGGCGCGGGAAGGCGGAGGATAGGGAGCAGACTTGAGACTTGAGACTTGAAGAAAGCCAGGCTGGAGCGTTCGTCGTGCCTCAAGTCTCCAGCCTCAAGTCTCAAGTCTGCATCTCCAGCGCCGCCAGCAGCTCCCCGTCGTCGACGTCGTACATGCCGGCGCCGCCGCGGTCGAGCGGCAGCACCATGCGGCGACGACCGGCGCGACGCTTCTTGTCGTGGCGCGTGCGGGCGACGATGGCCGCGGGATCGAGGCCCGGTGGCGGCGCGGCGGGCAGCCCGAACGCTTCAAGCGCGGCGGCCACGTCGTCGACGAGGTCCTGTCCGCAGAGGCCGCGCGCCTTCGAGATCCGCGCCGAGACGAGGAGGCCGGCCGCGACCGCTTCGCCGTGCAGCACGCGGCCGTAGCCGACCTCCGCCTCGATCGCGTGGCCGGTCGTGTGCCCGAGGTTGAGGAGGGCGCGGCGGCCTGACTTGTCGCCGACGTCTCCGCGCACGTGGTGGGCCTTCACCTCGACGGCCAGGCGCACCGCCGCCGCCGTCTCGGGCCGGTCGCGCGCGAGGAGCGCCGGCGCGAGGTGCGCGAGTCGCGGCGTCGAGCCGCGGTCCCGCAGCATCGCGCACTTCACCACCTCGGCGTATCCGGAGCGCAGCTCGCGGTCGGGCAGCGTGTCCAGCGCGACGATGTCCGCGAAGACGAGACGCGGCTGGTGGAACGCGCCGACGAGGTTCTTGCCGGCCGGCAGGTTGATCGCAGTCTTGCCGCCGACAGAGCTGTCGCACATCGCGATCAGCGTCGTCGGCGCCTGCACGAGGGCGACGCCGCGCATCCACGTCGCCGCGCAGAATCCGGCGAGGTCTCCGACGACGCCCCCGCCGAGCGCCACGACCACGCCGTCGGCGTCGAGGCCCGCGTCCGCGAACTCAGACCACAAGTGCTGCGCGCAGTCCGCGGACTTCGAACCTTCGCCCGCGGGCACGACGATCCGCTTCGGGTCGAGGCCGGAGCGGAGCAGCGACTGCTCCACTGCGTCGAGGTGCGACGTCGCCTGCACGCCCGCGTCGGTGACGAGTGCGCACGACGGCGACGTGACGAGACGTGCGATCTTCGGACCGATCTCCGCGAGCACGTTCTCGCCGATGACGTACTCGTAACGGTCCGGTGGGAAGTCGAGGTCGAGCCGGAACCTCGTCGCCATGGCGGCAAGAGTAGACTCCCGCCGCGTGCCCCGGAAACCGCGCTTCCGCAGTTTCGACGAAGCCTTCGACTGGCTCGCGTCGCGCACCAACTACGAGACGATGGCGACGCAGCGGTACGACGCGCGCACGTACGGCCTCGACCGGGTGAGGCGACTGCTCGCCGACGCCGGACGTCCCGACCTCGCGTACGACGTCGCTCAGGTCGTCGGCAGCAAGGGCAAGGGCTCGACGGCGACGGCGCTCGCAGAGATCCTGCGCGCGTCGGGACGACGCGTCGGGCTGTTCACGTCCCCGCACCTGATCGACCCGCGCGAGCGGGTCCGCGTGGACGGCCGGCCCGCGGCCGACCGACTCGTGCGCGACGCGCTGTCGTCGCTCGTGCCCCTGGCCGACGCCGCCGCCGCGCGCGGAGAGCCGCTGACGTTCTTCGAGATCCACACGGTCGCCGCGCTGCTGACGTTCCGCGCTGCGAAGTGCGACGCCGTCGTGCTCGAAGCCGGCATGGGTGGGCGTCTTGATGCGACGACCGCGGCCGAGTCCGTCTGCAAGGTGCTGACGAGCGTTTCGCTGGATCACACGCGGCAGCTAGGCCGGACGCGTGCAGCGATCGCGCGCGAGAAGGCCGCGGTGGCGACGAAGGACGTGCCGCTCGTGTCGGGGGAACCGGTCGATTCGGATGTCGGCCAGATCATCGCGGAGATCTGCGCGGACGCCGGCGCGCCGCTGTTCGCGATCGGACGGGAGTTCGACGTCGACAATGTCGAGACGGCGTTCGACGCGAGGACGGGCCGGTCCAGCACGACGTTCCGATTGGTCGACCCGCGCCGCACCAGGGACTTCGTAGGGGCGACGCTTGCGTCGCCCTGGCGTGGCAGGCGCAATCGTCAGATCGCACCCCAGGGCGAGGCAAGCCTCGCCCCTACACAGGACCGGGACTCGAGCCCGGACTCCCTCACGGTCCCCCTCCTCGGCGCGCACCAGGCGACGAACGCGGCCCTCGCCGCCGTCGCCGCGCTGACCGCGCGATGGCGCGATTCGCCGATCACGCTCGACCACGTGCGCTGCGGCCTCTCCCGGACGAAGATCCGTGCACGCCTCGAGACCCTGTCCCTCCGACCGATCACCGTCGTCGACGGCGCGCACAATCCGACGAGCGTCGCGCTCCTGGCCAAGACCGTCCGCGACGTCGTCCCCGGGCGTCCGCGCGTGTTCGTCGTCGGCATGGCCGCCGACAAGGACGTCCGCGGCTCGCTGCGACGCCTGCGCGGGACGGCCGACCTCGTCATCGCCACCAGCTCGGGCCAGGCTCGCGCTCTGGCCGCCCGCGACCTGGCTGCGATGGCCCGCGAGGTCGGTCTGCGATCGATCGCGCGACCGACGCCGCAGGCCGCGGTCGACGAAGCGAGGCGCCGCGCAGGCACGGACGGGCTCGTCGTCGTCACAGGGAGCCTCTATCTCTGCGGGGAATCGCTGCGCCTCTGACGGCGAGGGCCGGGGTAGCATTCCGCCCCCCTTTCTCGAAGCCGAGGAGTCCCTCCGTGAAGATCGCCATCCTGTCGCGCGACCCGTGGCTCTACTCCACGAGCCGACTCAAAGAGGCGGCGGAGAGCCGCGGCCACGAGGCGCACGTCATCGACTACGTGCGCTGCTACATGAACATCACGTCGCACAACCCCAAGGTCATGTACCAGGGGCAGACGCTGGAGGGGTACGACGCCGTCATCCCCCGCATCGGCGCGACGAACACGTTCTACGGGACCGCCGTCGTGCGGCAGTTCGAGATGATGGGCGTCTTCTGCATGAACGAATCGCAGGCGATCAGCCGCTCGCGCGACAAGTTGCGGTGCCTGCAGCTCCTCGCGCGCCGCGGCATCGGCATCCCGGTCACCGCCGTCGCCGACTCGACGAAGGACGTGCAGGGACTCATCAGCATCGTGGGCCACGCGCCGCTCGTGATCAAGCTGGTCGAAGGGACGCAGGGCATCGGCGTCGTGCTCGCGGAGACCGACAAGGCGGCCGAGTCCGTCATCCAGGCGTTCCGCGAGTTGTCGGCGAACATCCTCGTGCAGGAGTTCATCTCCGAGGCGAAGGGCGCGGACATCCGCGCGTTCATCGTGGGCAAGAAGGTCGTCGCGTCGATGAAGCGTCAGGGCCCCGAGGGCGAGTTCCGCAGCAACCTCCACCGCGGCGGGCACGCGGAGAAGGTGAAGCTCACGCCGGAGGAGCGATCGACCTCCGTGCGCTCGGCGAAGGCGATGGGCCTCAACGTCTGCGGCGTGGACATCCTGCGCAGCAACCACGGACCGGTGGTGATGGAGGTGAACTCCAGCCCCGGTCTCGAGGGCATCGAGACGACGACCGGCGTCGACGTCGCGGACCACGTGATCCGGTTCCTGGAGAACAACGCGAAGCCGGGGAAGACCCAGGACCGGATCGGGGTGTGAAGTCCCGCGAG
>JADMIO010871507.1_pt1 | contig 26502 bp, 18 predicted proteins | sample 8958161 | NCBI WGS metagenome assembly JADMIO01 (sample SAMN16585339, study PRJNA669376) | soil metagenome | isolation source: Crop rotation soil | place: USA: Cullars Rotation, Alabama | collected 2011 | reverse complement strand
CCGTATACAACTTTGCACCCGGCACAACGGAATAATGCTCAAGATCGGTTATACCTTCAAGCGCCAGTACCTCCTCGTCGATGAACGTATTGCCGCTACATTCGGTGGCAGGCTTACTAAGGATATAATATGCAGCATCGGCAATAATATCTGCTTTCCTGCTCATCTTTATCAGGGCGTCGCCACCCAGTAAATTCTGTACCGCCGCAGTAGCTATTGTTGTTTTAGGCCATAAGGCGTTTGAAGCTATATTGTATTTTTTTAATTCACCTGCAAGCCCTAAAGCAATCATGCTCATATTGTATTTGCTCATGGTATAAGCAACATGACTCTTCAACCATTTAAGATCGAGATTTATTGGTGGTGAAAGGGTAAGAATATGTGCGTTGCTGCTTTTTTTGAGGTGCGGTATACACGCCTGGCTTACGAAAAATGTACCCCTGACATTGATATTGTGCATCAGGTCGAAACGCTTGCGGTCGGTTTGCTCAACAGGTGAAAGCGAAATAGCAGATGCATTATTTACAAGAATGTCTATGCTGCCAAACCGCTCTGCTCCTCTGTCTACAGCCTGCTGAACCTGGCTGTCATCTCTTATGTCGCATGGCACAGCAAGTGCTTTACCACCGGCATTTTCAATTTCTTCCGCGGCAGAATAGATGGTGCCGCCGAGCTTTGGGTTTTCCTCTGTGCTTTTTGCAGCTACTATAATGTTTGCGCCTTCGGCAGCTAAACGCAACGCGATAGCTTTCCCTATACCCCGGCTTGCACCCGTAATAAAAGCAGTCTTGTTTTGGAACGACATGGCAATGTTTTAGACGTGTAAATTACGCTAACATTCACGAGGCTTAAAAGTTTTGTAGTTAGTGCTATGGAAAAAATGCAGCGACCACTACGTATGGCTATGGAGGCTTTTGAACTGATGCCGGAAGGAACTTATTGCCGGTTAATCAATGATGCCATAGCTATGTCGCCTACCCCCACTACCTATCATGTAAGAGTTCCGAAATGAAATATTTGTGCAAATTTATGAATGCGTGCCACTGCGCATGTTATAAACCAAGCCAGTGTATACCAGCCTGATATATTTTTCGTGAAATTGAGCAGGCAGCGTTCTACTCCTCACTTTGCCCCTGCCGTCACTTTTTTGCCATCAAGTTTACCCTGCGCTAAGTGCTTTGCTTAAGCAGCGTGCCCTCATAAGCATCGGCGTTAAATCGCAGCAGAAATTTTCCATCTGCCTCGACAACGGGTCGCCTTATTGCGCTTGTATGCTCTGCCAGGAAGTTAATGGCCGACTGCTCATTGTTGATTGCCGACTGGCCTTCAATACTCAGTTGTTTCCAGGTAGTGCCCTGCTTATTCAACACGTTTTCCCAGCCAAACACCTTGCACCATTGTTTCAATCTGGCTTTAGAAACACCTTCCTTCTTATAGTCGTGAAAGCGGTATTCCAGTTCGTGTTGCTTTAACCAGCTAACGGCCTTTTTTACCGTGTCGCAATTGGGTATGCCATAAAGATCTATCATCACCGTTTATTCAAAAAATTTATGATGGCCTCTTCCGTTTCCCTGCAGGCTTTTTCCAGTATGTCGTTAACTACCACTTTATCGAAAGAGTGCTTAAAAGACAATTCGTACGAAGCTTTATTGATCCGGGTAGCTATACTGTCGTCGCTTTCCGTTCCCCGGCTGCGCAAGCGCATCTTTAACTCTTCAACCGAAGGTGGTTCAACAAAAATAGAAAATGAATTTTCCTTGTATTGCTGGCTTACGTGTATGGCGCCTTTTACGTCTATATCAAGAATGGGTGTTCTACCCTGCTTCCAAATTCTTTCTAACTCACTTTTTAGCGTACCGTAATATTTTCCTTCGTATACCATTTCCCACTCTACGAATTCATTTGCTTCAATTTTCTCCTGAAAGTCGTGAACACTCATAAAGTAATAATCCACACCATTAGCTTCTTTGCCTCTCGGAGATCGTGTTGCCGCGGAAACCGAAAAGGCAAGTTGGGAATATTTATGGAGCAGATAGCGGGTAATACTTGTTTTTCCAGCTCCCGACGGAGCCGTAATGATGATGATTTTTCCTGCCATGATTAAGAATGAGATGCAAATAAAGGAAAGTTTATACTTATTGCGTATACTAACCGGGCTTATAACACATGGTTATACTTATTAATGAAACTTCTGTAGGTAGCACATTCATTTACAATAGCTTTGTAGTAACGTTCGTCCACGCCTTTTTGCCTCATTGCCGGCAAGTATGGATTCGACTGTCGCAGAAAGTCTTTTAAATAATTTCCGCGGTTCTTTATACACCATAAATATTTATTGTAGTTGGTATTGCATTGGCCAGCCATAAAGCAGCATAACGCCGCCAGTTTTCTATCGTTTGTGCTATTCATAGCCTTCAGATAATATTCTTTTGCAATAGTGCACCCGTAATAAACATCGTTGAAAGGAGTTCTTTTTAAATCCATATTGTAGGTAGCCATTTCGCTAATCGACCACCATTGCTTTACCATAAGCCAGTTTTTTCCATGATAGCTCATATTGTAATAGGCGTTGGCCAACTGGTAATAACACTCGGCTGATTTTGCCGGCGTGGATTTAGCCAGGCTAAGAAGACGTATCATTTTATTGATCGCGACTTTTTTGTTATAGCTCAATTTATCCTCCTCTAAAATAGCATGAGGTTTGTAAATGTTGATGTAAAAAGGGTTTCCGCCTGTATAGTAAGAATAAGGCTCTTTCTTCCAAAAGCCATCAGGAATTTTTTGCAGAACTGCTGAAGCAGCCTGCAAATTATTATTTCTGAGGTACCAGCTTGCCTTTCCGTCCAATAACCTATTGCGATCCCATTGCAGCGAATCCCAACCTTCGTAATACGAGTAGTATTGCATAGGACTGCTAAAATGCTTTTCTGCGACAAATTTTTCAAAGGGCGTTTTGGTTTTTGAAGACAGTATGTTCAGGATGGTATCATAATCTTGCGGCAAGGCGGTTTCTTCTATTTCCTGGTAAACGCGCTTATAGGTACTTATGGGCAAACTGCCCAACGCCCTTCGTGTTTTGCTAAGCAGCATTAATCCTTTCGCTTTTGAGCCTTTTACGATCATTTTCCGTGCAGTGTAAAGTATGAGCTGGTCTTTCATAATGGCGGCATCGTATAGGTACAGGCTTGTATCTGGTATTTGAAGAATACCCATTAGATCCTTTTCGGCAGTGGGATAAATTGTAGGAGTGATTTCGAGACTCAACAGGAATTTATTAATGCGTACCTGGGTCTTTATTTTGGCAGAAGTACTACCTGCCTCTGCTGCGGCCAAATGCCGGGCCGAGGCTGCATAGTTTTGCTGCAACATAGCCAAATGGGCCGCATACAAATGTAAAAGAGCAGGTTCTTTGCTTTTGGCTTCGACGATAACCTGAAGTATAAAATCGTATAGCGCAGCAGCGTATTCTTTGTCTTTACTATAATTTACCTGTGCATTAAACGGTTTTGTATATCTGAGCTCATCATAGGCTGCCGGGTCAAACCCTGTAACCTTACTGGTAACAAGCCAGTCTTCCACCTTATTGATTTCTCGCAGTAATAAAAAGGGAAGCTCTTTATAACCGGGTTCATTTTTGTAGATGGTCTTTAGCATACCTAGCGAACGGCCGGCATAATTAAAGACCTTCATAGCATAAAGTACTGTTCGCTCATGTATATTTTTAGCCTGTGGCAAAATGCTGTTCAGCTTAGAAGAATTAAAATAAACGAGGCACGTTGCCCGGTTGTAATTCCCACGGTCAAAAACTTTCGACCATAGATAGTCCTGCTGAGCGGTGTCGCTGAGTGCCTTTTGAAAGAGCGCTGCGGTTTTTACCCAGCTATCGGTATTCACCGGTTCAATAAGGTCGTTGTATGTTTTATTAAGTTGTGCAGTCTCATTATTGTAAGCATACAACCGCACCAGTTGAAATGACGTTCTTAATTTTACAAACCGCGAGGCGGCCTGCCGAAATAACACCTTTGCTTCATCAACAATTTTATTTACAGCCTGCACCGGAAAATTCCGTTCTTCCCACGGGTCGGGATGGGCAGCTATTTCCTCCACCTTTTTACTCAGTTGCATATACCGGAATAGCTCTTTATTTTCAGCTTTCAGGAGGTAACGCAGAAAGCCATTTTCCTTTTCAATTGCTCTGAGGTTATTAAAAAAATCTTTCGGTGCTGTGCTATATAAAAGGGAATCTATATCTGCTTTACTACAACTGCCTTTAATTTCGTGGTACCATTCCTCAATATTTTGTTTCAGGTAAACGTCGCTGCCGGCAAACTGGTCGCCTTTGTATAAATAAGTCGAGGCAAAAAAGAAAGGTGTAAGGTCGGGTGTATTGGTTAAATCGGGTTGAAGAAGCCAGAAGCGGTATTCGCCAGGAGCTACGTAAAAGCCACATGCGGTCACAATTTCTTTAGGCAAAAGCAATAAGATCAAACTAACGATAGCGAGCATACACCGCTTCAATGGCATCATTAGAGTAATTTTTTATCTCGTTCGATGAAAGTTCAAATAAGGCCACACTAAAGTTACTGGTATTCACTGCTTTTTCTGCTAGTTCTGCAGCATAAGTGAGCACTTTTTCGCTGGTGGCCTCTACCTTGATTTCATCACCACATCTTAAAAACAGATCATTGAAAACGGTGTCGGCGACTACTTTGTAAACATGACTCGCGGACCTTTTAAGCCAGGTACATTTCACAAGATCCGCCTCAGATATTTGATTTTCGATCTGGTAAAACCTTTGGTTCCTGAAAATGATACACCAGGAATAAGCCGGCAGGGCGATGTCCATAGCAAGCGGGTAAGCTTCGCCGCGTGTAAAATAAGCGCGGGCCTTATCTTTCTCGAAAATTGAATTTTCCTCACTATACCGGGTAGGATCGCTGGTATTATATACCATAAGCATTCCACGGCTAACCGGCGGAATTCCTGTTTTCTCCGGATATTTATACTGGTGCAGGCGAACGGTTGCCGACAGCGTAACGCCATACCCCGATAAAAAGGATCGAACCATTTGTAGAAAGTAGAAGTACTTTCCTGAAGTACTGATCGTCCAGTCGCAATCAAACTGTATTTCCTGTGGCACCGGCAGTGTACTAGGTTGATTATCGAATGTGGGTTTTTTACTTTTCTCGAACGCTATATCCGCACTATCGTAGGCGGGCATACAGCGGCGCACAATACGTTTGGCCAACAATGGAATATCTGCCGAGTCAATTTGCTGAAAGGTTTTGTTGGTAATGAATATAACGGGAACTATACTTACCGATGCGGAGTCGTGTTGCAGTGCGTCGTTTAAGTTGTTGAGACTGGCCGAGGCCACAGGATAAGCACCATACACCTCATTCCAGTCAACATCGAGCAGGCGGGCATATAGCTTATGAATACCATGCCGCTTTAAAAAACTGATCTCTTCCTTATTTATATTAGTTCCACTGCGCCAGAAATAGTAACTCCTGACTACCTGGTTTTTCTTTTGTGAACAGCAAATAAAGAACGCACAAAATAAAAAGAATATGAAAGTGAAAAGTTTCATGATGAAGCTAACATACAACAATTATGCATGTTGCTCATCGACGGAGATACCGCTTGTTAACTTTGGCAACTACTGCCAGGAAAGGTTGAACAGGGAGCCTGCAAGTTGAAGGGAGTGACACAACGATGCTGAAGAAGGGTATGCCGCTTGTACCAAAAAGAAAATTATGGTGTAGCAGAAAGCTAAATACTATATGACGAATAATACTTAAACAATGCATTTGGTTTACATGACTACCCAGCAGGCAATAACCTGGAACAGGGCGCCCAGAAAAAATCCCCAGACAATTTCCATAGGATCGTGATCGGAGATTGCCAGCCTCGAAGAACATACCAGCCCTGCAACAATGGTTGCTACGGTAATAGGAATACCCATGGGGTCGAAGGTATTTATGCCTACCAATATCATAAAGGCCATAGCGCCACCTGCACCCATGGCATGCATACTGATTTTAAAATAATTGTTTGCCGTTAGTGCTGCAGAGGTGGTTAAGAATAAACCCAGGAGGAAGGACACAAGAATGAGGGGATTTCCACCCTGATTCTTACTTACATACCATGCCCAGAAAAAATAAATGATGGAAGCCACATAAGGTATAATTCGTTCGCGTTGTGTGCGAAGCATTATGGAGCTGATAAACTGCAGGCGCCATAAAAGAAAGACGGTAAAGGCAGGAAAGAAAACCGTGATTACAAAAAAAGAAATCAATTTTAACACCTTCTGATCGTGTTGCAATGAAGGGAACGAATAAGGATGAAGAAAAATGAGGTAGGCGATTACATAAAAAGGAATAAACAACGGGTGAAAAATGTAGGAAAAAACGGTGGCCGCAATTCGTACCCCTTTTGGCTGAGGTAAGGGGTAAGTAAGGTTATTTTGCATGATAGGTTCTATAACAAGTGCTACAGCTGCTTTCTTAATCTTGCTACAGGAAGGTTTAATTGTTCGCGATATTTGGCTACGGTGCGCCGGGCAATGTTGTATCCTTTCTCCTGCAACATATCGGTTAATTGCTCGTCGCTAAGCGGCTTTTTTTTATCTTCTGCTTCTATCAGGTTACTTAAAATCTTTTTTACTTCACGCGTACTTACCTCTTCGCCGGTATCTGTACTTAGGGACTCGCTGAAGAAGAACTTAAGCCGGTAGGTGCCGAATTCTGTTTGTACGAATTTGCTGTTGGCTACCCGGCTTACCGTACTGATGTCGAGCCCGGTCATTTCAGCAATATCCTTTAAAATCATGGGCTTCAAAGTAGTTTCATCACCTGTAAGAAAAAACTCCTGCTGGTAGTTCATTATGCTTTGCATGGTACCTATCAGCGTTTGCTGGCGTTGCTTAATCATGTCGATAAACCACTTTGCCGAATCTATTTTTTGCTTAATAAAAAGCACGGCTTCTTTTTGTCGCTTATCTTTTTTAGTCCCTTTTTCGAAATCCTTTATCATATCGCGGTAACCATCGCTTATACGAAGGTCGGGAGCATTTTTACTGTTCAGCGTTAGCTCCAGTTTACCGGCATTGTTGAATATAAAAAAGTCGGGAACAATATAGCTTTCCGCTTTATTTACCTCACCGATATTACCACCAGGTTTGGGGTTTAGCTTTATGATCTGCGTTATCACAGCCTTCAGCTGCTCATCCGTGAGGCTAAGGCCACGTTGTATTTTTTCGTAGTGCTTTTTGGTAAATTCATCAAAATATTTGTCCATGACCATCATGGCGAACTCTACTTCTTTGCCTTCTTTAATTTTTCGTTGCAATTGAAGTATAAGGCACTCTTTCAGGTTCCTCGCACAAATACCCGGTGGATCGAATTGCTGTATCTTCTTTATCATGGCCTCTATCTCGCTTTCTGTAGCTACAATATTTTGTCTGAAAGCAAGATCATCGGCTATCGACGACAACTCTCGTCTCAGGTAGCCGTCGTCGTCAATGCTGCCCACAATCTGTTCTGCCATCTTTTGGCCACGTTCATCCAGCTCTATCATCCCCAGTTGGTCGAGCAGCATTTCATGAAATGATGTTTCGACACGGATCGGTATAACCTTGCCATCATCCGCTTCAGGGTAATTATCGTCGCGCAATTTGTAATCGCCTATTTCATCATCTCCTTCATTCACATATTCGCTCAGGTCAAGATTATCATATTCATCTGCACTTCCGTCGGCTTCGAAATCTTCTTCGCTTTTAGCTTCAAATTCGTCTTGCGGGTCTTCGTCAAATTCGTCTTGTCCTTCTTCACCAACTTCCAGTGCGGGGTTTTCTTCCAATTCTTCCTTTATTCTTTCCTCAAGGTTTGCAGTAGGTACCTGCAGCAATTTCATAAGCTGAATTTGCTGTGGTGATAGCTTTTGTAAAAGCTTTTGCTGTAACGATTGACTTAATGACATCTTAATTTCCTGGAATAGCCGCGAAAAAAACAATTATTTTCTATACTGCTTTATTTAGCGCCAAGTTTTAGCTTTTTGTTTTAATCATTGTAAACACACCGGTAACACGTTATATGTTTTGGCGGTAAATTTACATACAAAAGCGCCACAGATGAGATGTTGGTTGATTTGTTTATTTGTAAATTTATTTGTATTTATTTCTGCCCGTGGCCAGGCTCAGCTTACGAAAAACATCGCCTCATTTAAACGGCCGGCTTACCTGTTAAAAAAAGATCAGCCTTTAAAAGAAGCAGTGTCTAACATCCACATAAAGCAAACGGACTTACCCGGTAATGCAACGCTAAAGCCGTTGCCTGCCGATTACTATTCAAAACATATCGGCTTTTTTTGTATAAAAGAGTTGCAACTGGAAAAAACGACAAAGATCCCGTTACGGCTGCGTTTAGGATCACTCAACTATTGCAATATGTTGGAAGGGAAGAACCGGTAAAGTGGAGCGTCGGTTTATTTTTTTTACAGCTGTGCAGAAGAATTCTGTGGGCGTGTCCCTGGCCGGCTACCCGAGGGGCACCACTGCGCAACGGCCGGGCTCTCCGTTTCAAGTCCGCCACACCCCTAACGCCCTTTTCAGGGGAACTCCCACGCACAAACCTTCAGCGGGCTTTACACTGCAATCCCTCACGCGGGTTTTACAAAAAAAACCTGCTGCTGGTTAAATTATCAATGGCCTTTCCAAGCCTGCTTTCTTAAGATGCTTCTGCCTACACCCCAAAACGGCAAGCTTTAAATTACCGCACTACCGGCTTTGCTTAAAACACTTTCTATTACCCCTACTATCTTTTCTCCCTTTTCCTTGATTTGTTCTTGGCTCCACGACAGGCTAATTGCGGTGCTGATGCAACGGCTCATTATGGCATCACTTTCAGGAAAAGATTTTTCTGATAAAGACTTTAAAGTTGCGAGTACATCTTTGTTTTGCCTGTTTAAGAAATTTGCGTTTTTCAGGTGTTCCCATCTGCGTATATAGTGCCAGTTGTTATTGTACCAGTAAAAATTGCCGGCTAAAATACCTGCTGATTTCAGTCCGTCAACGACTGCCTGCGTAATGTCTTCGTCGGGTAAAAACCAGCTTAAGAAAGTACAGCTGTCTTCTCCCCCATCGGGTATCTTTCTAAACGAAATTTCAGGAACCCTGGCCAGTATTTCCTTAAGTGACCGCTGGTTTTTTTTCTGTATTTCCAGGAATGTACTTAGTTTTCTTATTTGCGCAAGACCAACCGCGGCATGCAATTCACTTATGCGGTAATTGTACCCTACAAAGGGATGCAGATCGGCGCCCCTGTCTGCGCCTCGGTGATCGTGACCATGATCGGTATAACCGTCGCATTTTACATAGATATCTTCATCATTCATCATTACTGCTCCGCCTTCTCCGCAGGTAATTGTTTTAACAAAGTCGAAGCTAAAGGTGCCGGCATTGCCTATGGTTCCTACTGCCTTTCCTTTATATAATGCGCCGATACTCTGGCAGGCATCCTCAAGCAGCAGCAGGTCATGCTGTTCACAAATACTTTTTAATGCGTCCATATCGGCCATGCTGCCACACATATGCACCGGCATTATGCATTTTGTTTTCGGGGTTATGGCAGCCTTAACTGCCAGGGGGTCAAGTGTTAGCGTTTCATCAACATCCACAAGAACAGGAACAGCCCCTACGCTTATTACCGCTTCAAAGCTCGCCACAAAAGTAAAAGTCGGCATAATTACTTCGTCGCCCGAGCCAATGCCTAATACGGCCATAGCCGTTGTTAGTGCCGAGGTGCCGCTGCTGCATAGCTGCGCGTACTTGCTGCCGAAGGTTTTGCAGATCTCCTCTTCCAGCTCTTTGGCCTTCCATTTTCCTTTACGCGGCGCGTCAAAACCATAGCGCATTAATATTCCGGTTTCTAAAACCTCGTTAACTTCTTTACGCTCTTCGTCTCCCCAAAATTCAAAGCCAGGCATATAGTATTGTTTAAATTAAATGTAGAAAGTTTAGCGGTCAAAGGTAGAAGTTCTTCCTAAAAATGAATGAAGCTTTTATGCTTAATGAGCCGCCGGCCTGTTGCCGGTTGTCAACTCATCGAGGGCTGCATTCAGGGAGGGATATAAAAACTGGAAGCCGGCAGACCTGATTTTTTCGGCACTAACTGTAGCGCTTTTTAACACCTCTTCACTCATCCCGCCCAGTACCATTTGCAAAAGAAAGGCAGGTACATGAACAGGCACGTAAAATCGCCCCCGTATTCTTTCGGCAAGTTCTATAGTAAGCTCCTTATTCGTTGCAGGTGCAGGGGCAACAGCATTGTAAACGCCGCTTAATTCGGCGTGGTCTATTGCATACATATACAGGCGGCACAGGTCGTCTATATGTATCCAGCTTACCACTTGCTTGCCGCTGCCCAATACCGCAGCTATGCCAAATTTAAAAGGCTTTTCAAATTCGGGAAGTGCGCCATTCTCATTGCTTAATGCAATACCTGTACGCAGTATCACTAATCTTTTCCCGAGCGCCATAACCGGGCTAATACTTTCTTCCCAAAGCCGGCAGGTTTCACCCAGGAAGCCTTCATCAGGAGGGGCAATTTCAGTAAACGGTTTATTGCTGAGCTTTCTTCGCGCATCGGAACCGTACCAGCCAATGCCCGATGCACTTATCACGGCTTTAACGGTGTTTGGTGTTTCCTTTAAGGCTTTAACAATTAACGAAGAGCCTTTGGTCCGGCTTTCAAGGATTTCCCTTTTCCTTTTTGCTGTCCATCGTTTCTCGGCCACTCCTGCTCCTGCAAGATGAACAATATAATCTGCTCTTGCTATCGCCTCACTATCTATGCTTTGAGCAACTACGTCCCATGAGGCATAACGAACTGAAGGATCGTTGCTGCTGTGCTGTTTACGTGATAGTATGGTAACTTCATGACCTTTTGCCACAAGCAGAGGTGTAAGTGCCGAACCCACTAATCCTGTTCCGCCGGTAATAACGATAGAGGCCATAATCCTTCTTTAAAACAACAACAAAAAAAGTTCAATGGTTGTTGAACACCTATTGAATTACCTTTTCGATTCTAATCAGTTTACCAGCCTCGTCGACACCTTCTATAACAACGCGGAAAGCTTTGGTGACATCATTATTATAAAACTCTATTTTGGTCGTATTTTTCGACGTGTTGAGCAATAAATAAGGATTCCAATACAAGGTGGACCGGTAATCTGCCGGCACATCGGCTGAAACCGAACGTGAGGAATAATCAGGAACATAAAACTCCCTCACCCGCGAATATCCCACCACCTGTGTCCTGCTCAGGCCTTTCCCCGGTTCCATTTTCACGTCACCTCCTTTACGCGTATATATTGCAATTGCACCTCCCGCGCCACCGCCGGTTGCGCCAAAAAAAGGCGGGCGAAATACCTTGACATAAGCGATATCTGAAGGGCTGATGTTTTGCAGCTGATCGGCCTGCGCAGGTATTTCATCAAGAAAAAAAGAGGTTGGGCTGCCACGCCACGACACGCTTACCTGTCCCCCGCTGTTACTGATGGTTAAGCCGGGTACCCTGCCCTGCAGGTAAGTGAAAATATCCATGCTAAAATTCTCTGTCATATCAAACGTGTAGGCGTCTCCTTTAAACAGGCCACTCGTGTATTTATCGTCCAGTTCCTCAAGCTTCGTTTTTACCCTCGCCTTTACAGTTACGCCCTGCAATACATTCCCTTTACCATCCCATGAACTGCTATATTTTGTCAGCTGTTGCGCCAGGAACTTTGTGCGGTTCAACATCATGGTATCTTTATCGGTGCTAAAATAGTAGGGAAGATTATTAGGGTCTACCTTACGAACTCCGCCATATAAGCCATTGCCAAACTGCACGGCGCCGCTGTTGTTCAGATTTTTATCTTTCGCAAACTGGTAATGCACGGTAACCGTATCAAAAAAAACCAGGTTGTTTAATGAAAATACGTCTGTGCCGGTTTTGGGCATTTCTAAAAATTTTTTAGTCGAGTCTTTTGCCGTTAATATAGCCACCAGCTGCTCGTCGCGCCGCAAAGGATTATAAGGAGTTATTCCAAACACTTTAGCATTTAGCGACAGGTAATCGTCTTTGGGAAACTTCAGCACCGGCCGTTTTGCATTGGCAATATCAGCCCATTTAAAGCGCCTCCAGCCATGTGTAAGCATAACAAGATCAAGATGGTGTGTTACAGTGTCAGACGTGTTTGAAAAGTAATAAGCGGGGTTAGCAACGTAGCCTTTAATGTCACCGGTAAGCAACATTCTTGAAATGAGGTTATCTGCATTTGACTTGTTTGCTATCGCAGCGTCGGTAACGGACACCGAAAGGTTAGATAGTAATGTATCGCCGGTTGAAATCTCAAAGGCACTTTTTGCCCGGATATTAAAATTGCTTTCTGTTGGCCTGAACTTTACATCAAACGTATAATTGTCGTTGTTAACCATTACGATCCGCTCGGCAAGTGGTTCCCACTTTTGCGAAAACACTGTGAGCTGCAATATGCCGGCAGGTAAATTTTCCACGTTGATATTTCCACTGTTGATGTTTGTATTTATCAGGGGTACTTTTGCCCTGTACACCAGTTCCTGTGCAACGTGTGCCTCCACTATAAGGTTCTGATATTCCGGTGGAGCATTTACAGAACGCCTTACGATATATATTTTCTTTTTTCCTACCGAGGCTACACTCAATACCACACCTTCTTTTTTGGCCAGCGGAAAAGGAGTACTATGCTCACCGCCTTTATCATCCTTCCATTGCGCCGTATAAGTTTCATTAACGGCAGGCGTAAAAGTAAATTCACCCATGCCATCGTGTTCGGCTTTAAAAGAAACGACCGTTTCCCCCTTGCTGTTCACCACATTGCCGCCTACGAAAACAGGTTCGCCATTATTATCGTTTGCTTTAAATGCCACTACCGACTCGATATCATTAACCAGGTCGCCACCTTCAGGAAACAGTTGCATGTTTACCGTTCGCGTTGTTGCTGGTGTGGCGGATGTACCAGTCTTTACCGGGGCAATGGAAGCGCTTTTTTCGGGTACGGCAGTACCGGCCCTGTTTACCACATCGATGGTGCGCTGAAAAATAAACGACGTATCAAAATTAAGCATCCAGGTGGTATATCCTCTTACAATGAAATGACCGGCGGGCGTATTATCAGGAAGATCGAAGCTGCCGGCTGTCGACGATTCAACCATTGGATATATTTTGCGTTGCAAAATGCTTCCATCTTTGTCTATAAGCTCTGCGAAAAAATTCTTACTGTTTGTGGCAGGCTGATATCCTGCAAATACATAGGCTTTAAACCAAACGGTTTCTCCGGCACGATATACTCCTTTATCAAAATGCATATAAGCTTTTTGTTGAGGGATTTCTTCTGCATATATTTTAATCATGGAATCTATAACCTGGGAATACGACGAAATGGAAATGAGCAACAGACCAACAAAAAAAGAAGTCTTTAACAATTGATTCATAAGGAGTAGAAAATGAAAAATGAAATTAGAAAGTTAAAAAGTCCTGCCGAAATATTTCACAGCACATTAACAGTAACTGTGTTGTATTCGGTTGAAAGCTGGTAAAGATGCCAAACACGTGTGCCGGGTTTACCAATAGGAGTGTGTACTCCAATTCGATTGAGTTATTTTGAATTTAAAATCTATGTGCCACGAATTCCGCAAACACAGAAAAGCTCAACCGTTGAGATGCCGTTGAACTGAGCGTAGCAACGATGATGCCCTATGCACCCTGCTGGTCCCCAAAAAAAATACGTACATAGTCTGCAACTACCTATCTATTCACTGTTTACTCCCGCTCAGATTTATATAAGGGTTATTATATTTTTCCCAACCTATAGTTGTGGACGGACCATGACCCGGGTAAACAACGGTGTCATTAGGCAGCGTAAAAAACTGCTCCCTGATGCTGTTTAAAAGTTGATGATGATTTCCAAGGGGCAGGTCGGTACGCCCTATGCTTTCTTTAAATAATACGTCACCTCCTATAATAAAAGCCTGCTCTTTACAATAAAAACAAATACTCCCCGGTGAATGACCGGGCGCCAAAATAACTTTTAATACATCTGTCCCAACCCTAAGCTCGTCCCCCTCATCTATAAAGTGCAATGGTCCATTATAGTTTTCAAAAGGAAGGCCCCACATATCGCCAAATTGAGGGGCGGAAGCGAGTAATTTTTCTTCATCTTTATGAATAAAAAGTTCTACTCCATATTCTGCGGCAACCCATTTGTTGCCAAAAACATGATCCAAATGACAATGTGTATTGATCAGCTTGGTTACTTCAAGTTTATTGGCGTTAATAAAATCGCGGAGCGTATCCTTCTCTGCCTTCGAATAACAACCGGGATCTATTATCAATGCCTTTTTTTCATCATTGAATAATACATAAGTATTCTCCTGTACAGGGCTAAATACGAAAAACTTGACTGTTAACATATCCGTAGTATTTTAAACTGTAGATTAGAATGTTTTTTATGCTAATTTTAAAATTTCAAAGAACGGACATGCAAGATACCAGTATCAGCAGCAGATTGGCTGTTTTTTTTGCCCTTATTCTTTCCATTACCAGCAGTTTTTCACAGGTAAATTCGGTCGAATTTGGCAAAAACCGTATTCAACATAAAAAGTTTATCTGGAAGTTTTACCAATCAGCCAACTTCAATTCCTACTTCAATCAGGGCGGCCTTGAGCTTGGGAAATTTACTGCCCAGGTAGCTGAAGAAGAATTGCAAAGTATTGAGCAGGCGGTAGAGTACTCTGTGCAGCGAAGGATAAATATCATTGTATACGATAATTATAATGATATGCGCAGTTCCAATATCGGGCTGGGAAAAGATTGGATTAATGCGGGTGGAGTTACGAAGCTGGTGAATAATAAGATGGTTGTTTACTTCGACGGAAATCACGCCAATCTGCGTTTGCAGATCAGGCAGGGAATTGCAAAAGTGTTGCTTGATAATCAATTATTCGGAGATGACATTGGTGAGTTTGCAAGCAACCAGGCTTTACTCGATCTTCCACAATGGCTCACCGATGGTTATGTAAGTTATGTAGCCCAGCCCTGGAGCACCGAAAAAGATGATGACCTTAAAAGTGCTATGCTTAGCGGCAGCTACAATAACTTCTACCAGTTCGCTTTTGAAAAACCTTTACTTGCCGGCCACTCCTTCTGGTATTATGTATCTGAAAAATATAAGAAAGAAAACGTTGCCTACTTCCTATACCTCGCCCGCATTTATAAAAACCTGAACAGCGCTTCGCTTCGTATAGCCAAAAAGAAATTTAAAGCTGTGCTTGCCGACTTTATGCAGTACGAACAGGATAAGTACTATAAGGATATACGCCAGCGCCGCAATGTTCCAAAGGGCACTATTGCCGTTACAGAGGAAATTAAAAAATCCGACTTCTTCCGCTTCAACGCTAACCCTAATCCGCGAAATAACTCTTATGTGGTTGTGGAATACAAAAAGGGCATTTACAGCGTAAAGCTTAATGAGAACTATGAAACCGTAAAGGTGTTATTAAAAAGCGGTGTAAGAACACACCAGAACGACATTAACCCCAACTACCCGGTAATAGCCTGGGATGGTAAGGGTACACGTGTAACAGTAATCTATTGGGAGAATGGAAAAATAAGAATGTTCGTATACGACGTTATTGCCCGCTACTACAGGGATAAGCAGGTTATAGAAGGTATAGACCAGGTACTCGGCGTACAGTATATGCTCGATGCGAATACGCTTTTGTTGAGCGCCGTAAAAAATGGTCACAGCGACATCTATACTTTTAAAATTGAAAGCCAGAAACTTGAGCAGCTTACCAACGATGTTTATGACGATCTTGATCCTTCATTTGTATCGTTCCCTAATAAGTCTGGTATAGTCTTCAGCTCAAATCGTCCCGGGCCAGATGCGGTGAATTCCGATACGGTTTTGCCAAGTCATAACCGTTTCAACATCTATCTTCTCGACTATCTTACAAAAAAGCAGATCAGCAAATTGTCTGATATGAAGTACGGTAATGCCCGCTACCCCAGCCAGTACAATGTAAACCATTTTACATTTGTTACTGATGAGAATGGTATTGGTAATCGCTGGGCAGGCTTCTTCAGCACGCAGAGAGAAGGATTGGATACCATGTTTTTTATAGGCGATGAAATTTTGAGGAATCCTGCCGACAAAGAACTGGACTCTGCTCTGGCAGCCTGGCAAAAAAATGAGCCGGACAGTATACTTGCTTTCCAGGTTACCAAAGACTCCACCTACACTTTTCCCCTGACTAATTACCAAAGCAGCCTGCTCGAAACCAGAATTGCGGGCGACCGCGGACAAGTGAGCGAAGTGTTGAGGCAGGGCGACTATAAATACTTATACAAACTTCGTGTGGACTCTATTGCCCTGCGCAAAAGAAATGTAAACGCACGTCCGACAGACTACTTGAAAAAAATTATAGCCCAGCAAAAGGCACAGCAGGGGCGCACCATATCCGGTCAACGAAACAATGCCACCGATACGGCTGCGACCGCGGCAAAGGATGTTTTTATCAGCGAGTTTGAAAATGAAAAAAGAGACAGTGCAGCTACAGCAAGGTTAGCAGAAGAGGAAGGAAGGGAAAACATCTTGCTGAAATCGAAGCTGTACAACTACCGGTTAAAATTCAGCACGGATAACGTGGTAAGCGGTGTTTCCAATAATATACTCGTAAACCGATACCAGCCTTATGCCGGCGGAACAGGACCTATTCAACTGGGCAATGGCTCTAACCTGAACTTTACTTTCCGTGCCACCATAAGCGATCTTCTCGAAGACATCAAACTTACGGGCGGCTTCAGAATGGGCACAAATCTTCGCGATAACGATTATCTGTTAAACTTCCAGAACTTACGCAAACGTTTCGACTGGGGACTAACGTATTTCAAAACCAGCGATCGTAACCTTCGGGTTCTTGAAGAACCCAATAACCCTGGTAACCAGAGCTATTATAATACACAGCTCAATACCAGCCTTTTCCAGGTAAATGGTTCGTACCCGTTAAATGAGGTAAAAAGCATAAGGGCAACGCTCGGCTACCGCAGGGATAAATACATTTTAAAACTGAGGAACGATCAGCCCGATCTTTTTGCACTCGGCTATCCTGATATTCTTACACAATATGCGCTGGGCCGTATCGAGTACGTACACGACAATACCATTAACCCAACACAGAACATCTGGAACGGCCTGCGTTGGAAAGCCTTCCTTGACATAAACATGCCGATCAAAGATTCCATATATAAGGGTAAGTATACCTACGACCTGGGCTTTGATGCGCGCTATTACGTTCCTATCTACCGCAATTTTATTTGGGCTATAAGGGGAGCAGCAGACTTTAGCTGGGGTAACCAGAAAATCATATACTACGTCGGTGGTGTCGATGGCTGGCTTAACCCAAAATTCAACGATGTAAACAAACCTGCACCAGATCAAACCTATGCTTTTCAGTCGCTGGCCGTAAACCTTCGCGGCTTCAATCAGAACGTGGCTAATGGCAATAATTCCTTCGTGTTAAACAGTGAATTCAGATTGCCGGTCTTTTCTACTCTTATCGACAAACCCATAAACAATGCCATGTTGCGTAATTTCCAGTTGATCCAGTTCTTCGACCTGGGTACGGCATGGAATGGCAAGTTTAAAGGGGTTCAGCGTCCTAATGTTATTTACAACGGAGATGCCACTAACCCGGTTGCCATAAAAGTTAAAGCGGGCGGTATAGGGCCCTTTGCCGGTGGGTACGGCTTTGGCGCGCGTACTACCATACTCGGTTACTTTATTAAATTCGATACTGCCTGGGAAATGAATGGTTTCTTTAAAGGTAAACCGCAAATTTACTTCGCACTGGGGCTCGACTTCTAATAGTTTTCAGCAACCCGAATACCTCTTACAACAAATAAGACATTAGTGATATAGCTGGTGTCTTATTTTTTTATAATTTGGGCGTGTCCACCCCGGAAAGCCGCGGGGTGGCCGGGCTATCCGCTGCAAGTCCTCTGCCCCGCCAAAAACCTGCGGGGCATCCGGGCTTTTCGCTGCTATCCCTCACGCAAGCAGGCCAAAGGTTATGTAATCCAATAAACGTTAAGAGCTATGCCTTCACTTCCCGGTGTTCCTTATCCTCAGGCGCCCTCCTATTGCTTTCCAGCTGCTGAAATATGCATGTACATTCTTTTTGTTCTTTGCTTTATTCATGCAGCAAGAAAAGGTACTCGTCATATCAGTTATTTAATCGGCGGTTTAATCTTCGGCTTAATTCTCGAATACGTAAACGTGGTCTCCAATCTTGGGTATACCTACGGAAAATTTCTCGTTATGTTCGGGCATTCTCCGCTCGATATTCCACTGTGCATTGGCATTGGCTGGAGCATTATTATGTACACAGCGCGACTATACAGCGATAGCTTAAGGCTGCCCCTCTGGTCGGCTGCTGCTCTAGATACCTTGCTGGCCATCAGCATCGATTTAAGTATGGATACTGTTGCTTATCGCCTGCACATGTGGAACTGGAACTGGAGCGGCACAGGGCTTAACCCCTTAACAGCCGATTGGTTTGGCGTGCCTTTCGGAAATTTCTTCGGCTGGCTAATGGTGGTGTTCTTTTATTCATCCATCAGCAGATTGCTTGAAAAAAGCATTGTACGTCAACAAAAAGTAAGGAGGGTTAAACTTGCTTTCATACCCTTGCTTTCCGTCCTCCTGTCGCAGGTGCTCCTGTATGTTATGCTGGTGTACGTAGATGTTTATCTTAAAGAGCATTTTGGAATCACATCGTTGCACCGCTTTGTTGCTTTTCTTATCATTTTATTTGCCATTGCTTTTTGGGGCTTGCGAAAACGAACAGCGTCAAAGCCGGCATTGCCGGCAATTACCTGGCTGGTGCCTGTATGGTTTCACTTCTTTTTCTTTGCGTGGCTTTTCCTTGGTGGCTTTTACCACGAAAATAGATGGCTTGTTATTGCAGCGGTCGTCAACCTTGTCTTAGGCATTGGCATTCATTTTCTTACCCTCTCACGGAAGCCGGTCAGCAATGCAGTGATTTCGGGTGCTTATAATATCTAAGTCATTATGGGCTGGCAGATGAAATTCGCCGGCTGGCTTACAAACTATGCTGTTGGGGCTTTTAGAGTTGGCTGCTAATATTTATCTTGCATTTCAACGTAAAAAATACCGCGAAGCATGGAGAAGCCGGCTTCATTTTCTTTGTACCAAAAGCTGGTGATAGCATTGCTTGCTGTTACCCAGTTTACGGTTATTCTCGATTTCATGGTAATATCGCCATTGGGTGATTTTCTCATGAAATCGATGAACCTGCATCCAAACCAGTTTGGGTTCGTTGTGTCGGCTTATGCATTTAGCGCTGGTCTTTCAGGGTTACTTACCGCGGGCTTTGCCGACAGGTTCGACCGGAAAAAGTTGCTGTTATTTTTTTACGTCGGGTTTATAGCCGGCACACTTTGTTGCGGCCTTGCCCGTTCGTATAACATGCTGCTGACGGCCCGCATTGTTACCGGTCTGTTTGGCGGCGTTATCGGATCCATTTCGCTGGCTATAGTAACGGACCTTTTCTCTATAGAACAGCGGGGGCGCGTAATGGGCTTTATGCAAATGGGCTTTGGAGCCAGCCAGGTTCTGGGTATTCCCATCGGGCTGTATATTGCTAACCTCTGGGGCTGGCAGTCGCCTTTTTGGATGGTTGTAGGTATAGCAGGAATAACTGCATTGCTCATATCCCTTAAGATGCAACCCGTTCGCGGCCATCTTGCACTGCAAAAAGACCATTCGGCATCGTCACATCTACTGCATACGGTTGCAAAACGCAACTACCGTATCGGTTTCACAGCTACAGCCCTGCTTTCAATCGGCGGATTTATGATGATGCCGTTTGGCAGCGCCTTCGCCATTAACAACCTTCACGTTACGCCACACCAGCTGCCGATATTATTTATGACATCCGGCGTCACTTCGCTGCTTATTATGCCCGTTATAGGTAAGCTGAGCGATAGGATCGATAAATTCAGGCTTTTTGCCGCCGGCTCTGTGTTTATGATGGTGCTTGTAGTTATTTACACCAACCTTCCGCCCTTGCCGCTCTGGACGGTCATTATATTTAACGTCTTGATGATGGTCGGCATTTTCGGGCGTATGGTGCCAGCTTCAGCGTTAACTACATCCATTCCCGATATGCAGGACAGGGGCGCATTTATGAGTGTCAACTCGTCGCTGCAGCAAATAGCCGGCGGCGTAGCCGCAGCTGTAGCCGGTGCCATCGTTGTACAGAAAGGCAAGTATAGCCCGCTGGAACATTACGACGTGCTGGGCTATCTTATCGTTGTCATCGGCACGACCGTTATCTGGTTAATGTATAGAGTAAGCAAGATGGTAAAAGCAAAGGCTGAAATGCGACTGGCAACAAAAAGAGAGGCTGACCTCGTTGCCGGTGAGCTATAGGTATTTATTTTTTTAGTTTTGTTCTGCATGGTGCACTTTACAACAACCATACAAAAGTTTAATGAGCAGAGTGAAAAAACCGGCTGGACTTATATACTCGTTCGGGAAGATATTGCACAGCAAATGATGCCAGGCAGTAAAAAGGGCTTCAGGGTAAAAGGCTCTTTAGATCAGTACGTTTTTGAGAAAATGAGTTTGCTGCCATTTGGTGGCGGAGACTTCATTTTGCCATTAAAAGCAACAATCAGAAAGGCGATTGGCAAGGGCCGCGGCGCTACAGTAAACGTAAAAATGGAGGTGGATAACAATCCTATAAAGCCGCCTGCAGAGTTCGTGGAGTGTTTGGCCGATGAGCCTAATGCATTGGATTATTTCAACCAGCTGCCCATGTCGCACCGTAACTATTTTATTAACTATATACAAAGCGCTAAAACCGATGCAACCAAAGCAAAGCGGATTGCTTTGGCAGTAAACGCTTTATCAAGGAAATGGGGCTTTGGCGAGATGATGCGATCACTTAAGGCTGATAAGGATGGACTAATGAAAATGTAGCTTTATTGGCTCCACGATCAAAACCGGCAAATGTGTAAAAGACGTCTGTCATTGCATGTTTTTGCAATTGGCCTATCCAAGACCCTTTTCAAATGTTTACCCGTCTTTCATTGAAATTCAATAGGTTCCTGCAATGTTTCCTAATTTCAGGCCTGATATAATTCTGCCGATATAAATGCGTATTGATATAAGGAAATTGCTGTGCTGGTTATTAATAGGTGCCGGACTTTATACGCTTTTTCCCTTTTTATACCTTGCCCGGTATAATCAGCCTGCTGCGGATGATTTCATATTGGCCGTAAGAGACAGGACGACAGACTTCGGTCCGGTGTTTAAGGATATATATTTTAATTGGTCGGGCAGGTATGCAGCTTCGCTTATTGCAAGGCTTAACCCCATGATATCGGGTTCATACTATTATTACAAATTATACCCGGTTATCATTATTGTCAGTTTTACTATCGCCGTGATTTTATTGTTAAGAGAAATACTGAAGGGTAAGGCATCGAGGCTGGAAATCCTGGCACTGAGCGCTGTTTTTATCTACCTTGTATTTACGCAAACGCCAAGCATTGCCGAAGCTTTTTATTGGTTCTCCGGCTCATGCATTTATCAAACCACCAACGTAGGCACTTTATTGTTACTTACAACACTTTGCAGGTTAGAAAGAGCGAACTCCCCATTCTTAAAATGGCTGTACTTTGTTCTAGCAGCGTTGCTATGTATCTTCATTATCGGCTGCAACGAAGTGTCGATGTTTGTAGCATGTTTTATTGTTTTCAGTTTTGCCGGCTTTAAGTTCTTTGTTCAGAAAAAAGTAAAAACGTTTCATTTGGGCCTGTTAGCGATTTGTTTAGGATGCACGGCATTTTCGATGATGGCTCCCGGCAACTATACCAGGCTACAGGAATTACAGGTGTATAACCAGTCGTTTCTTTTTTCTGTTGTGGGTGCAATCTCTACGGGTCTCTTATACCTGTTGAAGTGGGGTACTTCAATATTAATTACAGCACTCCTCTACCTGTTTTTTTCAGAAAGGCTTTTTGCAAACAAGAAGGTATCGCCCGTTAAAAAGCACCGTCTTTTTTTTTTATCGATATCGTGTTTTGCTGTTGTTTTCTTTTCTCTCCAGTTATTTATCGTTTGGGTTGCCGGCGGAAGTAATCTCGGCCGAACGGAGAATGTCGTTTACTTCTTTTTTCTTTTAGGTTTTTTCTTCAACCTTCACCTCTTCATCTATTTGTACCTGCCCCAACGGCTGCTGCGCGACTCTTTTTATAAGTTAGTCGCTGCGATTACGGTGCTGGTGTTTTTCATAGATATGTTTAATATAGAGAATAATGTATCATCAGCCTATGTTGACCTAATTACAGGCAAGGCAAAACAATATAACTATGAACTTAATGAGCGGTTCGTTTCTGTTAAGGCATGTAAAACCGATACATGTTATGTAAAGCCGTTGTCCGTTATTCCGAAGACCCTTTTTTTTGTGGATATCAAATCGATTTACGATCCTAAAGGCAAAGGCTTTTGGCTCAATGAAAGCTATTCCAAATTCATGGGGAAAGCCTTTGTAGTTACCACCGGTAAATTACCGCCCGTTGAGCCAAATATGGAAATCATCAGGCAATCTGCAAAACAGATCAGGAAAAATACTTCTCCTTAGCTCTTTCCGATATTCCCTGCTTTAGTTTAGGTGATACGATCAGGTCTTTAAAATAGGTAATGTCGAAAAGCTCAGGTGAAACCGGCACCTTATCCGCTCAATAGAAATACCACCGTACAAGAGCTACCGTGTGTACACATCTTTATTCCATAGACTCGCGTATAATGATATAACGGTACGTTATTAATACTGATTTTAGCGTTCCCTTCTTAGTTCTGTTACTTTCTTGCCTTGATGCAAGAAAGTAACCAAAGAAAATCAAGGCAAACCCGAACGGCTCCGCCCGTTTTGCCGCCCTACCCACTCTCAGCATCAGTATTAATCTCATCTCCGTTTCTATGCAGGGTGCAGTAATGCTATTAAGCAAAGCGTTCCAGGTTTTACAGGCTGTTGCAAAGGGGAGTTTTAACGTACGGCACTAATGAAGCGCTTAAGTGTGCCTCAAAGCCTTGCTCCGGAGAGCTGTCAGAGAACTGCAGATCTTCACCACAGTAGTACAAAAGCCTAATCAGGGAACCCTGCCGGAACGGGCAGTTATCGTTCCGGCTGCCCTTTTTTGCTTACTTTTTTGGGCAAGCAAAAAAGTAAGAAAAGCTTCATTATGCCGGAAAGCTTCAATATTAACGTGTTGTAAACGATACGTTGCCTCAAAAACTTGTGTCCACACGGTAGGTACAAGAGTGCGACGCAACGGGGGCAACATAGCAGTGCAATAGCTCAGTACAAAAAAATTATCCTGTTAACGCAGAAAACTCCTATAAACGTGGTGAAAGCGGCTATCTCGTTAATCGGTATATAAAAATTGCTGCACGTTGTACAAGCAGCGGAAACTCTTTAAGATTCAGGATTTCGCCGGGGGCATGCGCGCCCAGGCCACTGGCACCAAGACCATCCAGACAATCGAGATACCTGGCGATATAAGAAATATCTCCGGCACCTCTTGTACCCGGATCGCCGGCTTTCGTTGCGCCTATACCCATATCCATACTTACCTTGTTCAATAGCTGAACCAGTTTTGTATTGCCGGCTGTAGGCTCCATTGCCGGAATGTTATCGGAAAATGTGATACGCGCATTCGTAGACGCAAGGTTATTGCTGTTTACGATAGCTTTCATTTTTTGCCTGGCTATATCTCTTTGTTTTTGCGTAAGGAACCTAAGGTCGCCCTGAACAACAGCTGTTGGCGATATAATATTTGTTTTACCCTGCACCTGTGCCCGGATGCTTGCAGAATCGTATGCAACATCTGAACCACCTGCAAAGATGCCGGGGTTAAAGGTGAGGTACTTTTCACTGCTCAATTGTGTGCGAAAAGCATTCACAATTCTTGCTGCTTCGTAAATGGCTCCGTAATTATTATTAAAAACGCCTGCAGAATGTGCCTGTTTGCCGGTTACATTTAATTGCCAACCGCTGGAGCCGCGGCGTGCATGTGCAACCGTATGCAACCCTTGTGCCCCTTCAAACGCCAGGGCGATATCGCTTTCTTTTGCTCTTTCAATAAAGTCGCGCCGGCTTACCGAAGTGGGTAAACCTGTCTTTTCTTCGTCTCCGGTAAAGTAAGCAGTAATAGAGGTATTGTCTAATACCCCGGTTACCTGCAAGGCCTGGAGGGCGGCATATATAATTATGTCGCCGCCTTTCATATCGTTTACACCCTGACCGGTTACTGTGGTATCGGTTAACTGCTTATAAGGGTTCTCGGGCATATCGGGCTCAAAAACGGTATCGAGATGCCCGATTAACAAAAGCTTTTTCCCCCTATTACCGCTACGCGAAACAATAAGGTGGCCGGCACGCATAAGTGAGTCGGGCAGCGATATCCATTCCTGCTTAAAACCAATCTTTTCAAATTGTTCCCCAAGTATTTCTCCTACTTTTCTTACTCCTGCGGTGTTAAGGGTACCGCTGTTAATATTTACCAGCTGCTCCAGCAGTTGCATGGTTTCCGGCATTTGCATGGCAATGTTATCGACGATCCTTTTTTCTTCGTTATTGAGCTGAGCCTGAGCATGAAACGTAAAAATGGAGAACAGGAAAGTGAACAATTGTTTCATAGTATTATTGTTTTCTGAGGTTAGCAAACCTGCATGATGTAGTGTTCTTTCATCGCTATTTCTTTACGTGCAACACGTACTTTTCAGTAAAATAGTCTTCAGCAAACATATCGTGAATGTTGATCATTCTGGGAGTTAAACCGCTTTCAGCGATCTCAGCACCCAAATCACCACCTTTCAGACAGATAAGCCCATTGGGTAATTCCTGCTTGTTACCTTTTCTCAACAGGCCGTAGCTCCACTGCCATATTTCTTTCAAAGGAGCAACAGCTCTCGACACGGCAAAGTCGAACTGACGATTTTTTATTTCTTCCGCACGTATATGCTGCGTTGTAACATTGCTTAAACCAACAGCATTTTTTATTTCCTCAACAACCTTCAGTTTTTTTGCAATACTATCCACCAAATGAAACTGTACTTCAGGAAAATAAATGGCTAAGGGAATACCCGGAAAACCTCCGCCGGTACCGATATCAATCACTTCGGTTCCTGGCTCAAAATTTATGACCGCGGCAATTGCCAGTGCGTGCAATACATGTTTCAGGTAAAGGCCATCAATGTCTTTCCTGGAGATGACGTTGATCTTACTGTTCCATTCGTCATAGAGGTCTTTCAACGCAGAAAACTGGCTGATTTGCCGCTCATTAAAATCAGAAAAATATCGCAGTATTACTTCCATGTTCTTTTTGGGCGCTTAAAAAGCGTAGGGAAAAATAAAATATAATAGATGCACATCCATATGTCGAACAAAAAGAATAAAGGCCACAAATCTTTTTCATTTAACTTTTCCATGGTTTTAAAGTATACAAATGCCTGCAGCAAAAAGCGAAGACCAAATACTATAAGAGCCAGCCACCAGCTGAAGTAGATAACAGACAGAACAAATAAGGGATAAACGAGGAATTGGGTTGCGGAATACAGTCCTAAGAGAAATTTATCGCGCTTCTTGTAATATTTAGACGTTGAGTAATGGCGGGTCTTCTGACCGACCCAGTCACTCCAGGTGGTTTTAGGTTCGCTAAGCGTATGTGCTTCCGGGTTAATAACAATAGCAGTATTATGTTTATTAGCTACTTTGTTTATAAAAAGATCGTCGTCGCCCCCGGGTATCTGGTTTATAGCCGAAAACCCTTTATTGCGAAAAAAAACATCCCTCCGGTAGCTGAGGTTTCTGCCAACACCCATATAAGGCAACCCCGCCAAAGCATAACTGAGATATTGCAAAGCTGAATGGAAGGTCTCGAACCTTATAATTTTATTGAGCCAGCCTTTTTTCTTTTGGTAGGCGCCATAGCCCAATACAATCTCCGTAGTATTCGTATAGGCTTCCTGCATGTGCATCATCCAGTGTTCGCTTGCCGGTACGCAATCGGCGTCGGTTAATAATAACGTCTCGTATTTAGCCGTTTTGATGCCCATACTCAGCGGAAACTTTTTCCCTGCAATCAGCTTTGCTTCCTGTGTAAGCTGCAGGTGCACAAGGTTTTTAAACGTTCTTTTCAATTCATCCATGAGGTATCTGGTATCGTCAGTGGAATTGTCATTCACCAGGATTACTTCGTGGGTAGTACGGTAGGCCTGTACCAAAACGCCCGGAAGATTCTTTACGATATTACCTGCCTCATCGCGTGCGCATACAATGACGGAAACCGGGCGTTCTTCATTATTATGTTTAGGTTTTGGTTTGTAATAGGC
>JADMIO011216367.1_pt1 | contig 26503 bp, 30 predicted proteins | sample 8958161 | NCBI WGS metagenome assembly JADMIO01 (sample SAMN16585339, study PRJNA669376) | soil metagenome | isolation source: Crop rotation soil | place: USA: Cullars Rotation, Alabama | collected 2011 | reverse complement strand
CGCGACAACTTGTCCACGTGGAATTCTAAGCTTAGGATCCCAATGTGCTGGAAAGGAACGGCGAGAGGCCCCAGGCCACGAGGCGCTGGGAGAAGCTGCCGGCGCGCTTGCGGAAGTAGCGGGCCAGGCCCACGCCCTTGTGGAACTCGACCTTCAGCGGGCTCATCTGGCTGGTGTGGCCCAGGTGGACCACCTCGGCCTTCGGGTTGAACAGCACCCGGCCGCCCTGGCGGCGCACGCGCCAGCAGAGGTCGACGTCCTCGACGTGCAGGAAGTACTTCTCGTCGAAGCCCTCCACCGCATCGAAATCCTCGCGCCGCATGCAGAAGCAGGCGCCGGAGATGGTCGGCACCGCGACCGCGTGCTCGGGCGAGGCCTCGCCCTCGAGGTGCACCTCATAGCGCCGCCAGCCCGGCAGTTGCGCCAGCCGCGAGAGCGACATCAGCGCGCTCACCGGGGTGATCTCGCCGCGCCGCGCGCCGCGCTGCTCGGTGCGGTCGGCGTTCAGCACCCGGCTGCCCACCACCGAGGGGACCGGTTGACCGTCGATCTCGCGCGCCAGCTCGGCCACGCAGCCCGGCTGCAGGAAGGCGTCGGGATTGAGGAACACCAGGATGTCGCCGCGCGCGCGCCGCGCGCCCAGGTTGGCGCCCCTGGCGAAGCCAACGTTGCCGTGGCCTGCGACCAGCACGACTCGGCGGTCGCGCCGTGCGGCCTCGGCCAGGCGCGCGGCCTCGCGCGGCGCGGAGCCGTTGTCCACCACTACGAGCTCATCGACGAGGGGGTCCGCCAGGGCGCAGGCAAGGCTCTCCGCGAGCGCCTCGCCCGTCCTGTAGACAACCATCACCACCGAAACGCTGCGCCGCGCCGTGAGCGCATGCGGGGGGTCCGCGGCCTCCACGGCGAGGATCGGTGCGGCGACGCCGTTCATCCAGCCTCCATCTCGCGCCGCCCTCTAGACCACACCAACGAGGGTGCGGCCTTGGGCGGCAACATCCGGCGGTCTGGCTTCCAAGGCAAGGCTCAATGCCGCCTCTTCGAGCCCGACGATCTCCTGCCGGTCCGAGCCCAGCCGACGCAGCGCCACCTGCCCCTGCTCCGCCTCGCGGCGGCCGACCACAGCCAGCACCGGAACCTTGGCCAGACTGTGTTCGCGCACCTTATAGTTGATTTTCTCGTTGCGCAGGTCGAGCTCCACACGCAGGCCTTGCGCCTTGAGCTTGGCCGCCGCCTCGCGGGCGAAATCGTCGGCGTCGGAGGTGATCGTGGCCACGACAACCTGCAATGGTGAGAGCCAGAGAGGGAACGCGCCGGCGAAGTTTTCGATCATCACGCCCAAGAAACGCTCCACCGAACCGCAGATCGCCCGATGCAGCATGACGGGCCGCTGCTTCGAGCCGTCCTCGGCCACGTACTCGGCGTCGAGGCGCTCGGGCAGCACGTAGTCCAGCTGCAGCGTCCCGCATTGCCACGTGCGGCCGATGGCGTCCCTCAGGTGAAACTCCAGCTTGGGGCCGTAGAACGCCCCCTCCCCCGGCAGCATCTCGACCCGGCAGCCGGCCGCGATCGCAGCGCGCTCCAGCTTCGCTTCGGCCTCGTCCCAGATGGCGTCCGTCCCGAACCGCTCATCGGGGCGCAGCGCCAGCTTCACGGAATGCAGCTCCATGCCGCAGTCCTCGTAGACGCTCTCCAGCAGCCGAACGAACTTCGTCGATTCCGCCTCGATCTGGTCCTCGCGGCAGAAGATGTGCGCATCGTCCTGCGTGAACGCCCGCAGGCGGAAGATGCCGTGCAGCGCGCCAGACGGCTCGTAGCGGTGGCAGGCGCCGAACTCCGCCATCCGCAGAGGCAGGTCGCGGTAGCTCTTCTGGCCCTGGCGGAAGATCTGCACGTGGCCCGGGCAGTTCATCGGCTTGACCGCCAGCACCTCGTCCTCGGCCGTCTGGCACGTGAACATCGCCTGGCCGAACTTCTGCCAGTGGCCGGACTGCTCCCAGAGCGCCCGGTCCATGATCTGGGGCGCCTTGACCTCGACGTAGCCGTCGGCGTCCAGCCGTCGGCGCATGTAGGCCTCGACCGTGCGGTAGAGCGTCCAGCCCTTGGGATGCCAGAAGATCATCCCCTTGGCCTCTTCCTGCAGATGGAAGAGCCCCATCGCCCGGCCGATCTTGCGGTGGTCGCGCTTCTCGGCCTCCTCGAGGCGATGCAGGTGCTCGGCGAGCTCGGCGTCGCTGGCCCAGGCCGTGCCGTAGATCCGCTGCAGCATCGGATTGCGGTGATCGCCGCGCCAGTAGGCGCCGGCCAGCTTCGTCAGCTTGAACGCCTTGCCCACCGCCTTCGTCGAGGGCAGGTGCGGCCCGCGGCAGAGGTCCTTCCACTGGCCCTGGCGGTAGACCGTGATTGGCTCGTCGGCCGGCAGGCCCTCGATGATCTCGGCCTTGTAGGCCTCGCCGATCGACCTGAAGTGCTCGATCGCCTCGGCGCGGTCCCAGACCTCGCGCTTGATCGGTTCGTCGCGGTCGACGATCTCCTTCATGCGCGCTTCGATCTTCGCCAGGTCGTCCAGGCTGAACGGCTCGTCGCGGGCGAAGTCGTAGTAGAAGCCGTCCTCGATCGCCGGGCCGATCGTGACCTGCGTGCCGGGAAACAGCTCCTGCACCGCCTCGGCCATCACGTGGCTGGCGTCGTGGCGGATCGTCTCCAGCGCCTCGGGCGATTCGCGCGTCAGGATCTCGAACCTTCCGCCCGCCTCGAGCGGCCGGTCGAGGTCGAGCAACTCGCCGTCGAGCTTGATGAGCACCGCCTTCTTCTCGAGCGATTTCGAGATGCCGGCGGCGATGTCGCGGCCCGTGACGCCTTCGTCGAAGGATCGTTTGGAGCCGTCAGGAAAAACCAGGTCGATCATGTCTCACACGTCCACTTTCGCGCCGCGGGCTCACCCTTCAGGCGCGGGGGCGGCGGCGGGTCGTAGCCCGACGCGCCCCAGGGATGGCAACGGCACAGCCGGCGCGCCGCGAGCCAGGAGCCGCGGAACGGGCCATGGCCGATCAGGACCTGGGCGGCGTACTCCGAACACGTCGGGACGAACCGGCACCTGGGCCCGATCAGCGGCGAAAGCGTCAGCTTCCAGGCGCGTAGCGCGCCGCTGACGCATCTCTCGTAAAGGCTCATGCCGGCTGCGGAAGTTTGCTTGGGCCCCGCGCTTACGCCGGGGTTACGAGAGGATCAAGCCGCGCCGGCGGGGCTAGTTCGCGCCGAGGCCTGGCGGACAGCCTCCGTCGCCGCCTCGAACGCCAGCAGCGTCGAGGTGTGGCGGGCCGGATAGTCCTTCACAGGCGCAAGCATGGCCAGGTCCGCAAAACGTCCTTCGGGCGGCTCTCCACCCGCCTTCAGCATAGCCCGGAAACGGTCGCGGGCCAATTCCAGCTCCGGCAGCGTGGCGCCGACGACGTTGGCGCCCAGCACCGAGGCGGCCGCCTGGCCCAGCGCGCAGGCCTTCACGTCCTGGGCGAAATCCGCCACCCGGCCGTCCGCCAGCTTCACGTCGACCGTCACCCGGCTGCCGCACAGCTTGGAGACCTTCTCCACCGATGCATCGGGCGCAGGAAGCCGCCCCAACCGCGGAATCTCCGCGGCCAGCCTCAGGAGCTTCGCCGAATAGAGGTCGTCGATCATTCGGCCTTAGGTCGGAGGTCCCGACCCCGGAGTCAAACCCTTGCGACGCTCAGTCCGACGTCAACTCGAGGATCACGCGGTTGCGGCCGCGCATGCGGCTGTAGCCGGCGATGCGGCACCAGGCGGTGATCAGCGCCAGGCCGACGCCGCCGCCGCGCTCCTCGTTGGGGCCGTCGAAGGTCGCGCCGCGCGGATCGTACGGAACGCCGGAGTCGATCACCGTCACCCGCACCGTCTGGTCCGCGTGCTCGAGGCCGAAGCCGATATGAGAGCCTTTCGGCAGCTCGCCGTGCTCGACGACGTTGGCCACCCACTCCTCCGCGACGATCGCCAGCTTCTCGGCCACGTCGATCGGCAGGTCGCAGCCGGCGGCGAACCCGCGCGCCAGGCCGATCGCCTCCGCCACCGCCGCGCGCGTCGACGGCAGCCGCGCAGACACGGCGTTGACCGATGAGGAGTCGGAACTGGCGCGGCTTCGGGTTATGACGTGACCGTTCGCATGGTTAAGGGGGCGGTGTTGCACAGACCCATATTCGCAGGATTGCTGATCGCGGCTTCACTGTCGACGCATGCGCTGGCCGCCGAGATCGGCCGCGTGAAAGCGGTGAGCGGGACGGCGACCATCCAGCGCGGCGGCGCCGGCCAGCCGGCTCGGCCCGGCGTCGTGCTCGACGTGGCCGACGTGATCGTCACTGGCCCCGACGGCCGCGTCGGCGTCACCTTCATCGACAACAGCCGCTTCGCCGTCGGCCCCAACAGCCGCGTGGCGCTCTCCAAGTTCGAATTCGACGACACCACCCACAAAGGCGCCTTCGTCACCACCGTCGACCGCGGCTCCCTGGCCATCGTCTCCGGGCAGATCGCCAAGGAGAACAAGGACGCCATGAAGGTGAAGACCCCCACCTCGCTGCTCGCCGCCCGCGGCACCCGCTTCGTGGTGGAGGTGCAATGAACCCGGCGCGTCTGGCGGCTTTGGTGGGCCTGGCGGCGCTGACGGCCGCCTGCGCCACCGGGGCCGGCACCAAGGTTACGCTGCTGGATGGAGAACCCGGCCAGGCGACGGGCGCGGTCGTGGTTCTGGATCCCAAGAGCGAGGCCGAGCGCGGTCTGCTGGACGCGGCCAACACCCAGGCCGCGGCCGACGCGCGCAAGGTCAAGGCGGCGGCGGTCGACGCCGCGCGCTATGCCGACCTCACGGCGGCCTTGCCCCGGGGGCCGACCTTCTTCCGCCTCTACTTCACCGAGGGCACCACCAACCTGGACCCGGGCTCGCTCGATGAGTTCCGGCGCATGCGCGAAGAGGTGGCGCAGCGGCCCGGCGCCGAGGTGCAGGTGACCGGTCATACCGACACCGTGGGCTCGTCCGCCGACAACGACCGCCTGTCCATCGAGCGCGCCCGCCAGATCCGGTCCGTCCTCATTTCGCAGGGCCTGGACCCCGCCATTACCCGCGCCACGGGCCGCGGCGAGCGCGAGCTGCTTGTGCCGACCGCCGACAACGTGGAAGAGCCGAAGAACCGCCGGGTCGAGGTCACGGTCAGGTAGCTCCCGCCACGCGCCGCAGCGCCAACACGGTGGTGTCGTCGCTGGGCTCGCCGCCGGCCTCGAACCTGCGCACCGCGGCGATCAATCCGTCGACGATCTCCGGCAGCGGCGCGCCCTGCCGGCCGGCCAGCGCCGCCGCCGTCTGCTGACGATCGAAGAGGCCGCCGGACGGGCTCTGCGCCTCGGTGACCCCGTCGGTGAGCACGATCAGCGTCTCGCCAGGCGCCAGCACGTGGCTTTCGATCGGATAGGGGAAGCCGTCGGCCACGCAGAGCGGTGGACCGCCCTCCAGCACCAATTCGCGCACCGTCCCGTCGGCGCCGATCACCATCGGGTTCTCGTGGCCGGCGCTGCACAGGTCCATGCGGCCGTCGGCCAGGTGCAGCACGCCCACCAGCATGGAGACCGCCATCGCCTGGCCGTTGTCGCGCGAGAGCTCCGCGTTGATGCCGTCGACCGCGTCGGCCAGCTCGACGCCGGGGCGCATCAGCAGGCTGCGCGACAGGGCCTTGGAGAGCGCCATGAACAGCGACGCCGGCACGCCCTTGCCGGTCACGTCGCCGACCAGGAAGCACAGCCGGTGCTTGTCCATCAGGAAGGCGTCGTAGAGGTCGCCGCCGACCGTCTTGGCCGGCTGCAGCACCGCGTCCACCTCGGCGCGCGGGGTGATGCGGGCCAGCGCGTGGCGCGGCAGCAGCATGCCCGCCTGGATCTCGCTGGCCGCCGCCAGCTCGCCGCGCTCTTTGTCGAGGTCGGACCGCAGCCGGGTCTGCACGCGGCGGCCCTCGCGGAACAGCAGCGCCACCATGATCGCCGAGTTCACCGCGCCCGGCGCCAGCATCGGGATGGGGTCGATCAGCAGGTTCTGCAGCGAAAACGCCGCGAAGCTCGCGCCGAACGCGGCGACCACCTCGAACATCGCCCCGATCGCCAGCTGGCTCAGCGCCACGCGCGGGGCGGCGAACCAGGAGACGATCACCAGCAGCACGCCCACGGCCCACTCGAACGGCGCCGCCCACGGCGGCCGCCGCAGCGCCCCCGAGCGCAGGATGGCGTCCACCGCCTGGGCCTGGACGAAGACGCCGTAGGTCTCGGTCTCCAGCGGCGTCGTGACCACGTCGGACGTGGCCGCCGCGGTCAGGCCGACCAGCACGATCTTGTCCTTGAACTCGTTGGCCGGGATGCCCTGGCGCAGCAGGTCCGCGGCCGACACCTTGCGGTAGGCCGCCTGCGGCTCGCCGTTCTGGGGCGGCCGGGCGGTCAGCCGCAGCTCGATCCGCCCGCCGGCGTCGACCGGCACGCGGTGGCGGCCGACCCGGATGGCGGTCAGGGCCGTCTTGTCGCCCTCCAGCTGGATGACCTCGGCGCCCTCGGCCACGCGCACCAGCTCCAGCGCCAGGCTGGGCGTCAGCACCCCGCCCGGCCGACCCAGCATCGGCACCCGGCGGATGATCCCGTCGGGGTCCGGCCGGCCATTGGCCAGGCCATGGCCCAGCGCCGCGCCGTCCAGGATGTCGAGGCTGGCGACGGCGCCCGGATAGTGCGGGATCGCGTCGGGGACCGGCCCCTTGAACTGCGCCTCGGGCGGCAGGGTGTCGGAGCCCGCCGCCGCGTCCTCGAGCCGGTCGTAGGACCCCGCCTCCACCCCGGCGCGCACCAGAACCACCGGCGCGCGGCCGATCACCTGGGCGAACACCTTGTCCATCGACGGCAGGTCCGAGATCTGCGCGGCGGTCGGGGCCGGCAGCTCCGGATAGAGCTTCACGAAATCGGCCGGCGACTGGCGGTCGGTCTCGGCGAACAGGAAGTCGAAGCCGATGGCCTTGGCGCCGCGCGCGGCGATCTGTTCGGTCAGCCGGGCCATCACGTAACGCGGCCAGGGCCAGCCGCCGACCGCCGCAAGGCTGGGTCCGTCGACGGTGACCACCTCGATGCGGTCCGACGGGATCGGCGCCGGCGCGACGCGGTGGAAGGTGTCCCACAGCGGTCGGTGCAGCAGGTCGCCGGCGAACCCGATCAGGATCGCCACCACGAGCGCAGCCGCCAGCCCCAGCACCCGGACGCGGGTCCGGGCGGCGGCGTCCAGCTCGTCTAGGACGTCAGACCTCGACCTCGAGCCCGTCATAGGAGCAGATCACCTCCAGCGGCGGGCGATCCTCGCGCACCAGCTCCTCGTAGCGGACCGTCTCGGCGTGCATCCGCTGGATGTCTTCGTCGGAATAGGTCGGCTCGTGGTGGAACAGCGCCAGCGTCTTGGCCCCGGCGCCCAGGCAGAGGTCGACGCCCACGACATTGGACGAATGGCCCCAGTCCTGCTTCAGGCTGACCGTGTCGCCCAGCGAGTACATGGTGTCCATGACCACCAGGTCGGCGTCGCGGAAGAAGCCTTCGAACGCCGCCTCCGCCTCCATGTTGTCCAGCTTGTGCTCGCTGTCGGTGGAGTAGACCACCGAACGGCCGTCGCGCTCGAAGCGCCAGCCGTAGCTGTCGTGGCTGTGGTACTGGTCGATCAGCTTCACGGTCACGCCGTCGACGTCGAACACGTCGCCCGACTTGTGGACGATGAACTCGAACGTCGCCTTCAGCCAGTCGAACGGCACCGGGAAGGAGATCTCCTCCTGCTGGCGGCGCAGGCCCTCCTCGGCGTCGGGGTGGCCCGAATGGACGATGATCGTCGCCCCGGGATCGAAGGCCGGCCCGAAGAACGGGAAGCCCATGATGTGGTCCCAATGCAGGTGCGACAGGAAGAAGTGGTAGACCCGCGCGTGCCCGGCGGCGCAGCGGCGGAAGGCGTCGATGCCGAATTCGCGCAGGCCCGAGCCCATGTCGCAGATGAAGAAGGCGCTGTCGCCGCCCTCGATCTCCACGCAGCTGGTCGCGCCGCCGTAGGTGGCGCTGGTGGCGAAGTCGAGCTCCGAGTCGGCGAACGCGCGGGCCTCCTCGTCGCTCGCGAAGGTCTTGCCATTGGCGGCCATCAGGGCGCGCACGACCTTGGCCTTGATGGCGTCCTTGCGCTGCGCCACCGGCAGCGATCCGCGCGTGCCCCAGAAGCGGACCAGCATCAGACGGCGTCCACCACCTCGAAGAGCTTGTCGTAGCGGCTGATCGCCAGGATCTCGCGCATCCGCTCGTTCGGCGCCGCCAGCTGGATGGCCACGTCGCTCCCGGCCTCGCGCTTGGCGATGGTCAGCGCGCGCAGGCCCCGCGACGACATGTATTCCAGCCCCGACAGGTCCACGACCAGCTTCGCGCCCTTGGCGCGGGCCTCGCTCACCGCCGAGCTCAGATGGCTGGAGAAGGCCTCCCAGGTGGTCTCGTCCACCCGGCCCTTCGGCGCGCCGATCAGCCGCCCGTCAGCACTCGTCAGCTGCCAGTCCATGTCCGCCCCGGGCCCTCAACCACCGCCATGCTCGCATACAATCGGAGCCGCCGGAAGCGCGGGTCCCCTGCGAGGCGAGTCAGGATTTGCGCTCGAGCCAGACCGCCTCGGCGCGGGCCTTCAGCGCCTCGTTCATGGCCTTGAAGCCGCGCTGCACGGTGCGGCCCATGCGGCGGCCGAAGGAGGGGCCCATGATCCCGCCGAAGATCTCGCCGTTGTCGACCACGCAGGCCACCTCCGTCAGGCTCTCGATCTCGACGTAGCGGATCGTCTTGATCGCCCCGCTCAGCATCCTCAGCTCCCAGTGCAGCTGCGACAGGGGCTGCCACTCCAGCACCTTCGGGCGGATGATCGTCTCGGACTGACCGGGCAGCGCCAGGGTCACGGTGAGCGTCTCTCCGATCCGCACCTGGCCCTCGACCTTCGGATAGGTTGGGTTCCACTCGTTCCAGCGGGCGACGTCGTAGACGATCTCCCAGATCACCTCCGCCGGCGCCTGGATGCCGATGCGGTCCTCGACGCGGAACCCGGCCGGCGGCTTGGGCGGCGGCGGCTTGCCTTCGGTCTTCAGCTCCAGGGTCTGCGGGCCGATGGAGCCCCGCCGCCCGAACGGCCCGGCGAGCAGGTTGGGGCCAGGGTTCCAGGGCATCACGCGGCTCCCTTCATGCGCCAGGTGGCCCCGGCCGGACCATCCAGCACCTCGATGTTCAACGCCGTGAGCTCGGCGCGGATGCGGTCGGCCTCGGCCCAGTCCTTGGCGGCGCGCGCCGTGGCCCGCTCGGTGAGCAAGGCCTCCACCTTGGCCTTGAGGTCGTCGTTGCCGCCCTGGAACCAGGCCTGTGGCGCGGCCGCGAGGAAGCCCATCAGCTGGCCGGCCTGCAGCAGCCGGCCGCCGAGCCTTGCCACCGCCGGCTTGTCCTTGGCCATGATCGCCGCCCGGACCCCGTCCGCCAGCTTGAAGAGCGCCGCCATGGCCTCTGGCGTGTTGAGGTCATCGGCGAGCGCGGCGGCGACGTCGGCCTCCACCTCGCCGGAGGCCGGCGTCAGGGGTTCGCCGCCCAGGAAGCGGTTGGCGTCGTCCAGCACGCCGTAGATGCGGTCGAGCGCGGCCTTGGCGCCGCCGATCAGCTCGCCGGTCCACTCCAGCGGCTGGCGGTAGTGGCCGGCCAGCAGCGCCCAGCGGATCGCCTCGCCCGGGTATTCGCCGATGAGGTCGCGGGCCAGCGCCACGTTGCCCAGGCTCTTGGACATCTTCTCCTCGGCCATGTTGAGGAAGCCGTTGTGCATCCACACCGCGGCGTACTCGCGCCCGTGGCCGGCGCAGACGCCCTGCGCCAGCTCGTTCTCGTGGTGCGGGAAGACCAGGTCGATGCCGCCGCCGTGGATATCGATCGGCAGGCCCAGGCTTTCGGCGATCATCGCCGTGCACTCGATGTGCCAGCCCGGCCGGCCCGGACCCCAGGGGCTCGGCCACTCCGGCTCGCCGGGCTTGGAGGGCTTCCAGAGCACGAAGTCGCGCGGGTCCTGCTTGTAGGGCGCCACGTCCACGCGGGCGCCGGCGATCAGGTCCTCCAGCGGCCGGCCCGAGAGCTTGCCGTAGTCGGTGAAGGCCGCCGTCGCGAACAGCACATGGCCCTCGGCCGCATAGGCCGCGTTGTTGCGCACCAGGTCGCCGATCATGGCGACGATGGCGTCCATGGTCTCGGTGGCTCGCGGCTGGAAGGTGGGCGCCAGCGCCCCCAGCGCGGCGGCGTCCTCGTTGTAGGCCGTGAGGTAGCGCTCGGTGACCTCACGGATCGGAACGCCCTCGGCGGCGGCCTTGGCGTTGATCTTGTCGTCCACGTCGGTGACGTTCGCCGCATAGAGCACGGCGTCTTCGCCGTAGTGATGGCGCAGCACCCGGAACAGCAGGTCGAAGACCACCACCGGGCGGAAGTTGCCGATGTGGGCGAAGTTGTAGACCGTCGGTCCACACACATACATCGTCACCCGGTCGGGATCCTTGGGGACGAAGGGCCGCTTCGAACGGCTCATGGTGTCGTAGAGGCTGAGGGTCATAGTCCAACTGACGCGGCGTGACGGTTGCCCGGACCGGGCTCGCGCCCATATACAGATCGCCCGGGGGGCGCGCCATGCAAGGCGGCCGCCCGCAACAAAAGGGTGGCACGCGTCATTCCGGAGCCTTCGCTCCGGCGCAACTCAGCCCTCAGGGAAACCTGCCTCTCATGGATGCCGTCAGCCGGGACCGGACCCTCATCGGGGCCGATGACCTCGACCTCGAACCCGTCAAGCGCCCGACCCGCGAAGAGGCGATGGAGGCGGTCAAGACGCTGATCGCCTGGGCCGGCGACGACCCGCGCCGCGAAGGCGTGGTCGACACCCCCAAGCGCGTCGTCGACGCCTACGCGGAATGGTTCGAAGGCTACGCCGCCGATCCGGCCAAGGAGCTTTCCCGCACCTTCGAGGACGTGCAGGGCTACGACGACATCGTCATGCTGCGCGAGATCGAGGTGGAGAGCCACTGCGAGCACCACATGGCCCCGTTCCTGGGCAAGGCCTACGTGGCCTACATGCCGACCAACCGTGTCGTCGGCATCTCCAAGATCGCCCGCGTGGTCGAGATCTTCGCGCGTCGCCTGCAGACCCAGGAGACCATGACCCAGCAGATCGCCGACGCCATCACCGACAGCCTGCGCCCGGCCGGCGTCGCCGTCCTGGTCGACGCCGTCCACCAGTGCATGACCACCCGCGGCGTCCACCACCGCCACGTCTCCACGATCACCACCCAGTTCACCGGGGTGTTCAAAACCGACGCGACCCTGCGCCAGCGGTTCCTGGATTTCGTGAACAAGCGCTAGCGGAGTAAGGGACGGGGATGGCCATGACCTTCTCCGCCCCGACCACCCAGAAGCTGCTGGAAGAAGGCGCGGCGCTGACGCCGCGCTTCGACGACGCCGGCCTGATCGCCGCGGTCACCACCCACGCCGAGACCGGCGAGGTCCTGATGCTGGCGTGGATGAACGCCGAGGCGCTCGGGCGCACGCTGGAGACCGGCGAAGCCTGGTACTTCAGCCGCTCGCGCGGCGAGCTCTGGCACAAGGGCGCGACCTCCGGCCAGGTGCAGGTGATCGAGGAGATGCGCATCGACTGTGACCAGGACGCCGTCTGGCTGAAGGTCTGGCCGCAGGGCGATGGCGGCGCCTGCCACACCGGCGCGCGGTCGTGCTTCTACCGCACCATCGAGAACGGCAAGCTCGTGAAGCGCAAGTGAGCCCGGTCGAGGCGCTGGCGGCGTTCTCGGTCGCGGCCTTCTTCCTCACCATCACCCCCGGCCTGGACACCGCGCTGGTGCTGCGCACGGCGGCGTCGGAGGGGCCGCGGACGGCGTGGATGGCCGGGCTCGGCATCTGCCTGGGCGCACTGGCCTGGGGCGCGGCGGTGGGCTTCGGCCTGGGCGCGCTGCTGGCGGCCTCGACGCTGGCGTTCACGGTGCTGAAGTGGGCCGGCGCGGCGTACCTCGTGTGGCTGGGCCTGAACCTGATCCTGAAGCCGCGGACGCGGTTCGAGATCGCCGCGGGCGCCCCGGCCCAGGGCCGCTCGTGGCTGCTGCGCGGCCTCCTCAACAACCTGCTGAACCCCAAGGTCGGAGTCTTCTACGTCTCGTTCCTGCCCCAGTTCACGCCGGCGGGCGTCCCGGCGGGGCCGTGGATGGTGCTGCTCGCGGCCCTGCACGTGGCCATGAGCCTGGTCTGGTTCGGGGCGATCATCGCCGCCACCGGGCCGATTTCCGGCGCCCTGCAGCGATCCGCCGTGGTGACCTGGCTCGACCGCCTCACCGGCGGCCTCTTCCTCGCCTTCGGCCTCCGGCTCGCGCTGGAGCGGCGATAAAACGGGAGCTCAGACCTCGACCAGCTTCGACACGCCCTTGCCCTCCGGCGTGACCTTGAAGCGCTTCACCGGCCTCGCGGTGAACTTGCGGTCGACGATCGTCGAGACGGCGATCATCTCGGCGCGCGCCTCGGCCCGCGTCAGGGTCAGCAGGACGAAGCCCTGGTTGACCTGGTTGTTGTAGACCACGTCCTTGTTCGCCCGGGCGACCAGCTCGCCGTAGTCGACGCCCGGAACGGCCTCGCCCGCGCCGGAGCTGGTGACGCCGGTGGTGCCGAACTCGCAGGCGACGCGCGCGCCCGTGGCGTCGTGCAGTTCGTTGGCCCAGAACGAGTGGGCGTCGCCCGCGAGCACGATCGGCCGCCCGCCCGAGGCCTTGAACACCTGGTAGAGCCGCTCGCGATCGCGCGGGTAGCCGTTCCACATGTCGAGCGCGGTCGGCACGCCCAGCGCCGCGGTCTCCGCCGCCACCGCCAGCCGGCGCTGGATCTGCGGGGTCGCCTGCGCCAGCTGGGCCGGCGTCAGCAGCTTCGCGGCGTCGAACGGCATCACGTCGGCCATCACCACCTCGTTGCCCAGCACCTGCCAGGCGTGGCCGGCGGCCACCGAGCGCTTCATCTCGCCCAGCACCCAGGCCTCCTGGCCGGGGCCCATCATCTGGCGGGCGGGATCGTTCAGCTTGGCCTTGAAGGCGGCCACGTCGGGCTTGCCGTCCTTCCGCGGCATGTCCTTCTCGAGGTTCAGCTGTGGGCCGCGGGCGGTCAGCCGGGTCTCGACCATGATCAGCGAGGCGAGATCGCCGAAGTCGAAGGTGCGCTTGGCCGCCTCGGCCAGGCTGACCCCCCGTTTCGGCTCGCGGATCGGCATCCACTCGAAGTAGGCCCGAAGCGCCGCGGCCTTGCGCGCGGCCCAGTCGCCTTCCTTGTCCGGCTGGTGATTCTCCGCGCCCGTCGAGAAGCTGTCGTTGCAGGTCTCATGGTCGTCCCAGACCACGATCCACGGCGCCCGAGCGTGCGCCGCCTGGCTGTCGGGGTCGGCCTTGTACTGGGCGTGGCGGCGGCGGTAGTCGTCCAGGCTCAGGATCTCGTGCGGCGGATCGTGCGGCCGCTCGCCGGCCACCTTGGAGTTCATCCCGTAGCTGCCGGGCCCGCCGTACTCGTAGATGTAGTCGCCCAGGTGGATCACCACGTCGACCCGCGGCAGGTCGGCGATGGCGCGGTAGGCGTTGAAGTAGCCGTTCGGATAGAGGGCGCAGGAGGCCACCGCCATCACCACGTCCTTGGTCGGCCCGCGCGGCAGGGTGCGGGTGCGGCCGACCGGCGACTTGGCCCCGCCCGCCTCGAACTGGAAGGTGTAGGCGCGGCCGGGCGCGAGGCCGGCGATGTCCAGCTTCACCGTGTGATCGCGCGCCGCGACAGCGGTCGTCTGTCCGGACTTGCCCGGCCCGCCGCCCTCGGGGTCCAGCCGCCAGGACACCGGCACGTCGCCGGTGGCGCCGGAGACCCGCGTCCAGATCACCACCCGGTCGGCCATCGGATCGCCCGAGGCGACGCCATGCCGGAAGCTGAGTGTACCTTGCGACTTGGCCGGCGTCGCCGCCGCGCCAAGTCCCACGAGCGCCAACGCCTTGCGCCGATTGACGTGCATCTTCGTTCCCCCGTCCTCGCCCCGGTGTAATAGACCGCAGCGTATCACAGGAGCATGACCGTCGATGTCGAAGGAAGGCCTGCACGTCCCTCGCGAGCGGCTGACGCGGGCAACGCTCAACAAGCACTATGCGATCACCTCGCTGATCGAGGAGCTGGAGGCCGTCGACTGGTACCGCCAGCGCGCCGACGACTGCGATGACCCGGAGCTGAAGGCCATCCTGCTGCACAACGCCAAGGAGGAGCTGGAGCACGCCTCGATGGTGCTGGAGTGGCTGCGCCGCAACGACCTCGAGGTCGACGCGCAGTTGAAGGAATACCTGTTCAAGCCCGGCTCGATCACCGGCCACGAGGAGGGCGCCAGCGACAAGCATGGCCTCTGAGGCCGACAGCGACGACGACGAGGCCTTCGGGCTGCGGGTCGTCACCCTCGACGGCGGCGAGCGTGTCGACAAGGCGCTGGCCGCCGCCCTGCCGGAGCTGTCCCGAGCCCGCATTCAGGCGCTGATCGCCGAGGGCCGGGTCAGCCGCGATGGCGCCCCGGTGAGCGACGCCTCGCAGAAGGCCGGCGGCGACTACCGCCTGGAGATCCCGCCGCCCGCGCCGGCCGAGCCGCAGCCCGAGAACCTCCCGCTCGCCGTCCTGTTCGAGGACGAACACCTGATCGTCGTCGACAAGCCGCCCGGCATGGCCATGCATCCCGCGCCGGGCTCGGAGAGCGGCACCCTGGTCAACGCCCTGCTCCATCATTGCGGCGCCAGCCTCTCCGGCATCGGCGGCGTCGCGCGGCCCGGCATCGTCCACCGCATCGACAAGGAGACCTCCGGCGTCGTCGTCGCCGCCAAGACCGACGCCGCCCACCAGGGCCTGTCCGCCCTCTTCGCCACGCACGACATCGAGCGGGTCTACGTCGCCTTCACCCGCGGCGCGCCACATCCGTCGCGCGGGACGATCGAGGGCGCGATCGCCCGCTCCAAGACCGACCGCAAGAAGATGGCGCTGGTCCGCTCCGGGGGCCGCCACGCCGTCACCCACTATGCGACCGAGCGCACCTTCGGCCCGCAGGCCAGGCCGCTCGCCGCCCGCCTCGCCTGCCGGCTGGAGACCGGCCGCACCCACCAGATCCGTGTCCACCTGGCCTCGAAGGGCACCCCCTGCCTGGGCGACCCCACCTACGGCTCCGGCCCGCCCGCCGAGCCGGTCCGGACCGCCCTGCGCGAAGCCGGCGTCGCGCGCCAGGCCCTGCACGCCGCCGTGCTCGGCTTCCGCCACCCGGTGACCGGCGCGACCCTGCGCTTCGAGAGCCCGCTGCCCGACGACCTCGCCGAGCTGGAACGGCGGCTCGCCAAGCTGCGCGCTGGGGACTAGCCTCTCCGCGCGCCGTCAGGGCGCGCTCGGGGGAGCCGCATGAAGATCACCATCCTGGCCGCACTGGCGGCCGCCGCCATGCTTGGCGCGCCAGCGGCCGCCAGCGCCGCCGACGCCGGGCCCATGGCCGCCGTCAACGCCTTCATGACCGCCTTCAACAAGGGCGACGCCAAGGCCGCCGCGGCCACCCACGTCGCCGACCCGGTGATCCTCGACGAGCCGCCGCCGCATCTCTGGAAGGGGCCCGGCGCCTTCGAGAAATGGGCCGCCGACCTCGGCAAAGAGAGCCAGGCCAAGGGCCGCAGCCAGGAGGGCGTCACCCTGGGCGCCGTGAAGCGGCAGGAGATCAGCGGCGACATGGCCTACCTGATCGTCGCGGCCGACTACCACTTCCTGGAGAAGGGCAAGCCGTTCCACGAACCGTCGCAGATGACCTTCGCGCTGAAGAAGACCGCGGCCGGCTGGAAGATCGCCGCCTGGACATGGACCGGTCCGCGGCAGCAGCCCGGGACGCCGGCGGCGAAGTAACGCCCCTCGCCGGCGCGCGTGTCACGCTTGTCATCGCACGCGTGAAACCGCATGGCATAGGGCGGTGACGCCGGGGAACACTGGCGCGCCGACGGAAACGCCGAACCAGGGACCTCCATGACATCCAACGCCGTCCCCGCCTTGCCCGGGAACTCGCTTCGCAAGGTGGTCGCCACCTCGCTCGCCGCCTCCTCCATCGAGTGGTACGACTTCTTCATCTACGGGACGGCCGCGGCGCTGGTGTTCCCGAAGATCTTCTTCTCGCCCGAGCTGCCGCAGACGGTGCGCGAGCTGGCCTCATTTTCAACCTTCGCGGTGGGCTTCGTGGCCCGGCCGGTGGGCGGAGTGCTGTTCGGCTTCTTCGGCGACCGGTTCGGGCGCAAGCGGGCGCTGATCGTGGCGCTCCTCCTGATGGGCGTCGCCAGCACCCTGGTGGGTCTCTTGCCCGGCTACGCCACCCTCGGCGTGGCCGCGCCGCTGGCGCTGATCGTGCTGCGGTTCGCGCAAGGGCTGGCGGTGGGCGGCCAGTGGGGCGGCGCCGTCCTGCTGGCGGTCGAGAGCGCGCCGCCGGGCAAACGTGGCTTCATCGGCAGCTTCCCGCAACTCGGCGTGCCGGTGGGCGTGGTGCTGGCCAACGCCATCTTCCTGTTGATGGCCGAGAACGTGGCCCCCGACGCCTTCGTCAACTGGGCCTGGCGGGTGCCGTTCCTGCTGAGCCTGATCCTGATCGGCCTGGCGCTCTACGTGAACATCCGCCTGGAGGACACGCCCGAGTTCCAGGCCCTGGAGCAGGCGGCCGAGGCCAAGGAGGCCGCGGTCAAGGTCAGGAGCCGCAATCCGATCCTGGATGCCCTGAAGAAGCACCCCAAGCAGATCCTGCTGGCCGCCGGGTCGTTCGTGGCGCCCAACGGCTGCTTCTACCTCATCATCACCTACTCGGTAGCCTACTCGGTCGAGCACCTGCACCTGGAGCGGCCTCTGGTCCTGAAGGCGGTGCTGCTGGGCGCCCTGATCACGGCGGTGCTGACGCCCATCTCCGGCATCCTCTCCGACCGGTTCGGCCGGCGCGGGGTGTTCATGATCGGCGCGGTGCTGACCGGCGTCTGGGCCTTCGCCTTCTGGCATCTGATCGACCAGGCGACCTTCCCGGCCATCCTGCTCGCGATCACCGGAGGGCTGGCCGCGCAGACCTTCATGTACGGCCCGCAGGCGGCGCTGTTCGCCGAGCTGTTCTCCACCGAGGTGCGCTACTCGGGCGCCTCGATGGGCTACCAGTTCGGCTCGATCTTCGGCGGCGGCTTCGCCCCGATCATCGCCGGCGCCCTCCTGGCCAAGTACGAGTCGTCATTCCCGATCGCCATCTACTGGGCGATCCTCTGCACGGTCTCGTTCATCTCGGTCTTCCTGCTCTCCGAGACCCACAAGAACGAGTAGCTCAGGCGGTCACCGGCTTCGGCTTGGCCAGCTCGGCGAACATCGGGCTGGAGCCCAGCACCTCCAGCTCGGCGTCGTTCATCTCCGCGCCGATGTCGGCGAACAGCGGCGTCGACAGGTAGCGCTCGGCCGTGTCCGGCAGCATGGCCAGGATGGTCGAGCCCTTCTCGGCCTTCTCCGCCACCCGTAGCGCGCCGGCAAACGTCGCGCCTGCCGTGATGCCCACGAAGATCCCCTCCTTCTGCGCCAGCGCCTTGGCGGTGGCGATCGCGTCGGGGCCGGCGATGGTCAGCACCTCGTCGACCAGGTTCGCGTCCACTGCGTCGCCGGTCAGCTTGGGGATGAAGTCCGGCGCCCAGCCCTGCATCGGATGCGGCTTCCAGGCCGGGTGGCCGGCGGTGGGCGTTCCGTCCGCGGCGCGGGCCTGGCCCTCGCCGCTGGTCAGCATCGCCGCGTCGGCCGGCTCGCAGACCACGATCCGCGTCTCCGGCCGCTCCTTGCGCAGCACGCGCGCCACGCCCTTCAGGGTGCCGCCGGTGCCATAGCCGGTGACCCAGGCGTCCAACCGCTCGCCCGCGAAATCCTTCAGGATCTCCTGCGCGGTGGTGCGGGTGTGCATGTCGGCGTTGGCCTCGTTCTCGAACTGGCGGGTCATGAACCAGCCGTGCTTGGCCGCCAGCTCGAGCGTCTTGTTGACCATCCCGGTGGCCCGCTCGGCGGCCGGGGTCAGCACCACCTTGGCGCCCAGGAACCGCATCAGCTTGCGCCGCTCCACCGAGAAGCTCTCCGGCATCACCAGCACCAGCGGGTAGCCTTTCTGGGCGCAGACCATGGCCAGGCCGATGCCGGTGTTGCCGCTGGTGGCCTCGATGACCGTCTGGCCGGGCTTCAGCTCGCCGTTTCGCTCAGCGGCTTCGATGACCCCCAACGCCAGGCGGTCCTTGACCGACCCCAGCGGATTGAAGGCCTCGATCTTGACGAACAGGTTCACGCCGGGCGGGGCCAGCTTGCCCACCCGCACCACCGGGGTGTTTCCCACCGTCTCCAGGATGTTGTCGAACTTCGCCATCGGAGGCCTCCACGTCAGGGCGGCGAACACCACTCCGCCGCGCGCGCCACGTCAACCGGAGGGAATCTAAACCCGCTCGACGCTTTCCGCGGGGTCGGCCAAGGTCCGCAAGCAATCGGGGGACGCACGCACGTGGACGAACACGACACGCCCGAGAAGACCTACGACCTCGAGCGTCTCATCTTCTTCTCGGATGGCGTGTTCGCCATCGCCATCACGCTCTTGGTGATCGAGCTGCACCCGCCGGAGGGTTGGGACCGCACGGTCGCCGGCCTCCTTCGCGAGGAGTGGCGCTCGCTCGTGGCCTACGCCGCTAGCTTCATCGCCGCGGGCGCCTTCTGGAACGCGCACCGGCGCCTCTTTCGCCAGATCGTCCGCTTCCACCCGGCGCTGGTGTTCCTGAACCTGCTGTTGCTGGGTTTCGTGGTGCTGATCCCGTTCGCCTGCGAGCTGATCTTCGAGACCGGGCCGACTGGCCAGCCGTTCATGATCTACATCAGCCTGCTGGCCGCGATCAGCTTCTGCCAGGCGCTGCTGTTCGGCGTTTCCGCCTTCGTGCTGCGGGTGCTGGACCCGCGCTTCACGGCGCGGCGCAACGCGCTGGTGTTGGCCTCGATGATGGTCGGGCCGGTGATGCTGCTGGTGGTCGGCATCCTGGTGGCGCGCGGCGACCAGAAGTTCGCGCTCATGGGCATGGCGCCCCTGATGCTGATCGCCGTCACCATCCGCCGCCGCGTGCTGGCGGCCGAGAAGACCTAGGCCCGGGCCTCCGCGCCGCCGCCTCCAGCGCCGCGATGTCCAGTTTCCGCATCTTGAACATCGCCTCGTTCACCCGCTTGCGCACCGCAGGATCAGGGTCGGACTGCAGCGCCATCAATTGCTTCGGAACGACCTGCCAGTTGAAGCCGTAGCGGTCCTTCAGCCAGCCGCACTGGCTCTCCTGTCCGCCGTCCTGCAGCAGGGCGTCCCAATAACGGTCGACCTCGGCCTGGTCGGCGCACTCGATCTGCAACGACACCGCCTCGGTGAAGGGAAACTGCGGCCCGCCGTTAAGGCCGAACAGCTGCATCCCGTCCAGCCAGAACTCCACGGTCATGACGCTGCCGGGCGGCGGCATGTCCTCGCCTGCGAGCGACGCATCGGAGTAGCGGGTGATCTCGCCCACCCGCGAGTTCGGGAACACCGAGACGTAGAACCGCGCGGCCTCCTCGGCCTTGCCGTCGAACCAGAGCCAGGGGGTGATCTTGGGCATGGAACATCCTTTCGGTCTGCATCGCCCCGCCACGCGCCGCCCATAGAACGTCTGACGGGCGGGTTCGAACACAGGACGATGATGGGCCGGCAAATCCGACAAACCCCTCGCCCCTGCAGCTCCGCTAACAACCGAAGTGAGAAACCTTGCCTTGCTGGCGCCATGGTCGGGGGCTAAATTCCCGACCGTCGCAGTCAGACATTCGAGGCCGTCCTCCCACGGCCTAGCGCTGCCGCAACCTCGCACCCATCTGAGTGGTTGAAGAGGCGGCTGGTCACCACGCGCGCTCGACGCGCGACCGACCCGAACGTCCGGGAACGAAGGGGATAGACCATGGCCGTCAACGCGCTCGCCGTCATGTCGCCGGAAGGCGGCCTAAGCCGATACCTGTCGGAAATCCGCAAGTTCCCGATGCTCGCCAAGGACGAGGAGTTCATGCTGGCCAAGAGCTGGCAGGAGCACCAGGACTCCGAGGCCGCCCACCGGCTGGTCACCAGCCACCTGCGCCTCGTGGCCAAGATCGCCATGGGCTACCGCGGCTACGGCCTGCCGATCGGCGAGGTGATCTCCGAAGGCAACGTCGGCCTGATGCAGGCGGTGAAGAAGTTCGACCCCGACAAGGGCTTCCGGCTCGCCACCTACGCCATGTGGTGGATCCGCGCCTCGATCCAGGAATACATCCTGCGTTCCTGGTCGCTCGTGAAGATGGGCACCACGGCGGCGCAGAAGAAGCTGTTCTTCAACCTGCGCAAGGCCAAGTCCGAGATCGCCGCCCTGCAGGAGGGCGACCTGCGGCCCGAACAGGTCAGCCTGATCGCCACCAAGCTCGGCGTGCTGGACGAGGAAGTGGTGTCGATGAACCGCCGCCTCTCCGGCGGCGACGCCTCGCTGAACTCGCCGCTGCGCTCGGACTCGGAGAGCGAGTGGCAGGACTGGCTGGTGGACGACGAGACGCCCTCCCAGGAGAGCGTGATCGCCGACACCGAGGAGCGCTCCATCCGCATGGAGCTGCTGCAGGAGGCGATGGCCGAGCTCACCGACCGCGAGCGCCACATCCTCACCGAGCGGCGGCTGAAGGATGAGCCCACCACCCTCGAGGAGCTGGCCGGCGAATACGGCGTCAGCCGCGAGCGCGTGCGCCAGATCGAGGTCCGCGCCTTCGAGAAGCTGCAGAAGTCGATGCGCGCCGCGGCGCTCGAGAAGCGGCTGGTCGAGGCCTAGCGCCAGCCGGCGTCGCGGCCGGCGCGTTCGGCCGCGGCGTCCGCAGCGTCACCAGGCCTGAGCCCCTCGATCGCCGCCAGCACCACGGGCGGTGTCTCGGCCTTGCGCGGGCGGACCTGGGACGGCGAGCGCCTCGACTGCCCAAAACGCAACCCCCCGGCGTGGCCACTCTCCCACGTCCCCAATTTTACATCGTCATCCCCGGCCTTGTGCCGGGGACCCATCGGCCCACTGCACAGCGCTGTTGTCGCGCACGGGCCACCCTTGGCCCGGGCGCGCCGCGCCCGGCCCAGGCCGACGTCTACATGGATCATCGAGCTGCGCCGCGAACTGGCCGGCACGGACATGGATGTCGTCCGCCGGGGCCAGGAGAGATCGTCCTGGTCCTGCCGGTGGACGAGCGGGCCACTCTGGCCTTCGTGGCGCACCGCACGGCCGCCGGCTGGCGTTTCGTGTCCCTCTCCTACGCGGCCGACAAGCACTAGCCCGCCACCCCCGTCAGGGACGACGCCGGTGAGGCGCGGCCGGCGCGTAGGCCGTGATCTTGATCTCCATGTAGTCGTCGCCGCCCTCCCGTCTTGCGGCGCCGATCACGGTCCATGCGGGGTACGGCGGCTTGAAATACTCGTCCCGGATCAGCGTCATCACCGGCAACTCGCCTGAGTGCAGGCCCGGAGCATAGAAGACCGTGACGTCCACGACGTCGGCCGGGCTTGCCCCACCGGCCTTCAGGTTGCGCGCGATCGTCTCGAACGCTCGGCGGAACTGGCGCTTGAGGGTTTCGTAGTCCCGGCCTTCGCCCGGCGCCGCGCCTGCGATCACGCCCGCCAGGAAAACGAAGTCGCCGGCACGCCTGACCGGCGCAAAGTGGAACCGGTCGTGGAGGACCTTGTCTTGGGCCGTCGGCAGGTAGACGGCCCCACCCGGCGCCGGAACCACCACCGGGGCCGGTAGGACGCCGCTTCCATCGAAGATGAAGGGACTCCCTGGCGGCGGCGAAGGGGCCTGAGCCAACGCCGGCCCCGCCAGGAAAACCGCACAGATCGCACCCAGCCAGCGTCTCATTCCGCTCTCCCCCGCTCAGGCGTGGCGACATCGTTTTCATCCGCCACCGCACAGGTCGCCGCGCACGCGTCGAACGGTGTTCGATGAGCGGAGCGCGGTCAATCGCTGCCCTTCCATTTGCGCTACGCAATTTTTAGCTTGCAAAGCTTGTGCGCGTGTTCTATATTTGTTCGCATGAACGACGCGACGATGACCAAGGCTGAACGGAATGCGGATTTCCTGGACGGGGTGATCCGCCAGGCGAAGGCCATGGCCGTGCGCTACGCCGAGCAGGCCGACGCGATCCTGGAGGCCGATCCGGCCGGGTCGGCCAAGCTGTCGGCCGCCTGGAACCGGGTCACCCGGCGCGGCATGGCCGCCGTCATGCTCGACGAGAAGCTCGACCGCCAGGCGGCGACAGAGGCTGCGGACGCGGTCCGCAAGGCCGGGCAGACGCGCGAGCCGGCCTGGCAGGCGCGCCGCAAAGATATCCTGCGCATCTTCCGGATGGACCCCGAGGGGCTCGACGTGGTCGCCGAGGAGGAGCTCGACGGGCTGCTCTGCGACATGGCCAACGACGACGAGCTCGTCGACGACACCCTGCATGAGAACGTCGCCAACATCTGCCGCCGCCTGGGCTGGGACTGGCCCGAAAACCTCCCCAAGGCGCCCGCGCCCAAGGCCAGCCTCACCGCCCTCATGGACGAGCTGGAAGAGGGCGGCGAGCTCCGCGAGTTCGCCGTGCTCGCCAACATGGACCGCTTCGGCGGCGCGCTCGGCGTCGACATCGCGCCCTCCGTCGCCGACGCCGGCCGCCGCATGGCGGCCGCGCTGAAAGCGAAGCCGCGCCCCCGGCGCCGCCCCTCGGCGAACAGCCGACCCCCGGCCCCGCCGTCATCCCCTTCACCCGCCCCGCGCCGCCGGACGACAGCTGAGCGGGCGCCTTCTCCCCCGTTCGTCATGGTCGGACTTGATCCGACCACCCATGAACACCGAGCCCAACGTCGATCCGCACCGCACGGGCCCCCGCCCGGGCGCGCTTCAGCGCGTCTGCAATTCCGCACGCACGGAGATCATGGGTGGTCGGGTCGAGCCCGACCATGACGATCGTGGGGGATGGCTACGCCGCGCCCTGGCGCGAAGCGCCGTCAGATTTTCGAACCACGGAAAACACGGAAGCCACGGAAACGCGGTCCAGCAGCCCCCGGCCCGCGGCGCCCGCGCACGCGCCGAGCACTTCGGTGTTTTCCGTGTTTTCCGTGGTTCAAACATTGCCCGCCTTGCGGCGGGCGCCTAGGCCGCTTCGCGTTCGCCGTCGTCCTTGAGGAAGCCGAGCAGCGGGGCCACGTGGGGGGCCAGCTGGGAGACCGTCGGCGGCTGGCCGCCCTGGCTCCACTCGATATGGCGGAACAGCTTGGCGGCGGCCGAGGACAGGCTGGTGTCGGCGGTGTTGTTGGCCACCTTCTCGATGATCAGCGCCTGTGCGAGCATGGCGCGGATCGCCTGCTGCGGGTCCTTCTCGATCGAGGCGGCGGCGACGCGCAGGATCTTCAGCGCCTGCTGCAGCTTGGCCTCGTCGGGGCTCTCGCGGATATCGGAGCCGCGCTTCAAGGGGCCAGTGTAGTCGCCCGAGTTGAACCGCCGCCGGTCCGGGCCGATGTAGCCCACGCCCTCGACCCAGTCGCGGCTGCGCAGCGTCACCGCCTCCAGTCGGCGCAGCAGGTCCTTCAGCGAGAAGGGCTTGCGCAGGAACTCGTGCACCCCGGCGTCACGCGCCGCCAGGATGGCCGTCGCCGTCGCCTCGCTGGTCGCCATGATCACCGGCGCCTGGCGGCAGGCGAGCTGCGAGCGGCGCAGCTGGCGGGTGAAGTGCAGGCCGTCGATTCCCTCGGGCAGGAAGCCGGTGAAGATGATCTGCGGCTCGCAGATGACCGCCTGTTTCATCGCGCGGTCGACCGTCGGCGCCACCCAGACCTGGGCGCGGCTGACATCGCGCATCAGCTCGTTCAGGAACCGCGCGCTCTGGGCGCTCGGGTCGGCGATCAGCACCCTCTGCAGGTAGGGCACCATGCGCTGGACGGTCTGTTTGTCGGCGCTGAACAAGGACGGCTCCGGAGACTTTCACAACGGAACCTAACGAGGGCCGGTAAAGAAGCGCTTGACGCTGACGCCGCGCGTCAAAACGCGCAGGGCTTTTTTTCGGGCCTGGCCACGGCGCGCCGCGAGCCCGCCGATCAGTCCTGAAACGGGTCCCGCATCAGGATGGTGTCGTCGCGTTGCGGGCTGGTCGAAAGCAGCGCCACGGGGGCCCCGATCAGCTCCTCGATCCGGCGCACATACTTCACCGCATTGGCCGGCAGGTCTTTCCAGGAGCGGGCGCCCTGGGTGGTCTCGGGCCAGCCCTCCAGCTCCTCATAGATCGGCGCCAGCTGCCCCTGAGCCTTCAGGCCGGCCGGCAGGTAGCCGATCTCCGCGCCGGCGAGGCGGTAGCCGGTGCAGATCTTCAGCGCCGGCAGGCCGTCCAGCACGTCGAGCTTGGTGAGCGCGATGCCGCTGATGCCGTTCAACGCCACCGACTGGCGCACCAGCGCCGCGTCGAACCAGCCGCAGCGGCGCGAGCGGCCGGTGACCGTGCCGACCTCGCGGCCCACCCGCCCCAGGTGCTCGCCCACGGCGTCGGTCAGCTCGGTCGGAAAGGGCCCCTCGCCCACCCGCGTGGTGTAGGCCTTGACGATGCCCAGCACGTAGCCCGGCCCCTTCGGCCCCAGCCCCGATCCGGCCGCGGCCTGGCCGGCGACCGTGTTGGACGACGTCACGAACGGATAGGTGCCGTGGTCGACGTCCAGCAGCGCCCCCTGCGCCCCCTCGAAGAGCACGCGCCGGCCCGCCTTCACCAGCCCGTCCAGCTCCAGCCAGGCCGGCTTGGCGTAAGGCAGGATTTGCGGCGCGAGCGCCTCGAGCTCGGCCAGCAGGCCGGCGGCGTCGAACTCGGGCAGCCCCAGCCCGCGCCGCAGCGGTCCGTGGTGGGCCAGCAGCCGGTCGATCTTGGCCTCCAGCGCCTCGCGGTCGGCGAGGTCGGCGACGCGGATCGCACGGCGGCCGACCTTGTCCTCGTAGGCCGGACCGATGCCGCGCCCGGTGGTGCCGATCTTCTGGGTGGCGGCGGCCTCGCGCGCCTGGTCGAGGTCGCGGTGGAAGGGCAGGATCAGGCAGGCGTTGTCGGCCACCACCAAGAGGTCGGGACCGATCTCCACGCCCTGCCCGCGCAGCGTCTCGATCTCGGAGAGCAGGTGCCAGGGATCGACCACCACCCCGTTGCCGATGATCGAGCGCTTGCCCTGCACCACGCCCGACGGCAGCAGCGAGAGCTTGTAGACCTGGTTGCCGACCACCAGGGTGTGGCCGGCGTTGTGACCGCCCTGGAAGCGCACCACCACGTCGGCGCGGTTCGACAGCCAGTCGACGAGCTTGCCCTTGCCCTCGTCGCCCCACTGGGCGCCGATCACGGTCACGTTGGCCATTTTCGGATACGATCCCCCGACCTGCCCGGAGAACCCTCGGCGCCCTTCGACAGGTGCTCGGCGCGCGGGGTGGGATCGATTTGCGGGGCGGGGTCTAGACCATCGGGGCCTCGCGCTCAAGGGCCGGCCGTACTATCTCGCAGCCATGGACCTGCCCCGCTTCCACCTCGCGTTCCCGGTGCGCGACCTGGCCGAGGCGCGGGCCTTCTACGGCGGCCTGCTGGGCTGCCCGGAAGGCCGCTCCAGCGACGCCTGGGTCGACTTCGACTTCCGTGGCCACCAGATCGTGGCGCACCTGTCGCCGGACGAGGTCGGCCACCGCGCGGTGAGCGCGGTCGACGGCGAGGACGTTCCGGTCCGCCACTTCGGCGTCATCCTGACCCTGCCGGAATGGCACGACCTCGCCGAGCGGCTGAAGGCCGCCGGCGTCCGCTTCGTCATCGAGCCGCAGGTCCGCTTCCAAGGTCAGCCCGGCGAGCAGGCGACAATGTTCTTCCTCGACCCCTCGGGCAACGCGCTGGAGTTCAAGGCCTTCGCCGACGACGCCCAGGTGTTCGCCACATGAACGCCGTCGTCCCCAGCGTCACGATCGGCGACATCGAGGCCGCCGCGCTGCGCCTCGCCGGGATCGCCGTGGAGACGCCGCTCATCGAGAGCCCGGCGCTGAACGAGCGCGCCGGCCTGCGTGTTCTGATCAAGCCCGAGACCCTGCAGCGGGTGGGCGCCTTCAAGTTCCGCGGCGCGTACAATCGCCTCGTCCAGCTGACCCCCGAGGAGCGCCACCGCGGCGTCGTGGCCTACTCCTCCGGCAACCACGCTCAGGGCGTGGCGCTGGCGGCGAAGCTGCTCGGCGTCCCGGCGGTCATCGTCATGCCGTCGGACGCGCCGGCGGTGAAGGCGGCCGCCACCAAGGCCTACGGCGCGGAAATCCGC
>JADMIO010835408.1_pt1 | contig 26506 bp, 23 predicted proteins | sample 8958161 | NCBI WGS metagenome assembly JADMIO01 (sample SAMN16585339, study PRJNA669376) | soil metagenome | isolation source: Crop rotation soil | place: USA: Cullars Rotation, Alabama | collected 2011 | reverse complement strand
GCCGCGACTTCAAGTCACGTGAATTCCAAGCTTCGGATCCCACTGTGCTGGAAAGTCAGTAGATGTAGATTTGACGACGGAGCAGCTCGATTATCTGACTGAGCTAGCGATGCGATACATCATCGAACGCATTCCGAATCTCAGCGATGAGCCCGTCTCGGTTCCAAGGCGACCCGCCGCGCGCGTATTGGATTCGGACTTGCCAGCACCCAACCGTTTGCCATATGCCAGTTGATACAGAGGCGCTCGCCGCGAAGTATCGGGCAGCTACCCTAGATCTCGACAACAGACGCCTGCTGCTGACCAGCTTTAAGGGGAGTTTGCAGGAATGCGATCTCTCCGAGCCCGCCAACTGCCAAGGACTCGGTCGGATTCGTCACTTTCGAAGGTGGACTGGCGACGGATGGCCTTCCAATCCGCTGCCAAACGACCCGGCGCACGCAAGACTTGGGCGCGAGGCCACAGATGAGCTTCGCGCGCAAGTATTTCAGAACTCGGCGTGCAATTGGCGCTGCTGGTACTGTTTTGTGCCTTTCAATTTGTTGTCAGCCGACCCGACTCGATCTCGCTGGATCGGTGTGTCAGAGTTGTTTGAACTCTATCTCCGGGAACCGAATCGACCTTGCGTCATTGATCTCTCAGGGGGGCAGCCAGAGTTGACCCCCGAGTGGGTATTGTGGACGATCGAGGAAATCGAGCGCCGCGGAATGCAGCAGCAAGTGTACGTATGGTCGGATGACAACCTGAGTTGCGATTACTTTTCGCGCTATTTGAGCGCCAAACAGCAGGAGCGGATCGCGCACTGTGCGTTCTATGGACGGGTGGCGTGCTTCAAAGGGTTTGATGCCAGTTCCTTCGCGTTCAACACCCAGGCCGATCCGGGCTGGTTTGATCGGCAATTCGATCTGATGTCGCGTCTGGTTGAGTCGGGTATGGACGTCTACGGCTACGTGACGCTTACCGCATCTTCTTTAGGTGACTTACCGCAAAAGATGCGCAGGTTTGTTGATCGCCTACAGGCGATCGACGAGAACCTCCCATTGAGGGTCGTGCCGCTAAAAGTTCAAGAGTTTACGCCCGTCACGCCTCGATTGAACCAGAGTCGCAGCGAGTCGCTGGAAAATCAGTGGCGAGCTTTGGAAGCGTGGCGAGATGAGCTCTCGCGGCGCTTTAGCTCAGAACAACGGCAACAGTCGATTCAATGTGTTCGCCTGCGCGACAGGCGAATGCACGAGAATGGCCGGGGTTAACGCGATGGAGTCGTCGTATCAGGAATTGCTCGACAAAGCAGTTCGTCGCTACACCGAAAGACCGATAGGTTGGGGAGATCTATTGAGCAAGCTATCGGGAGCCTGCCCGGTCGCAGTCTCTGACTCCGTAACAAAGTTGAACCGCCAGAGCCACATCTCGTTCCCGAAGATCACGCCTTCACCCTCCGTGCCGGTCGCGCTCCAACAATGGAGCCAGGGTTTGATTCCTACACCTCATATTGTCGATTCGACGTGGTGGTTTGCGGACAGCGCACTCGCAAGTCTCGTCAAGATGATTGGCGAGTCCACTCGTTCCGACGACCTGGTACTTCTTCTTGGAACTCCCACTCTCTACTTCTGTGCGAAGGATATGTTCCCGGATCGAAGCTTAGTTCTCGTAGACAAAACCGCCACTTCCTTCGAAGACGGCTCTCGGCGGGCTGACGTGAGGTGCAATTCGTGGTCCATACCACGTGCACCGACATTGGTGATTGCAGACCCACCTTGGTATAAAGACGATTTGCTCGGGTTTATCGCGGTAGCGAGTCGTCATGCAGTTACGGGTGGAAGAGTTGTGATCAGCTTTCCGGGGTCTCTGACGCGCCCCGGGGTTGATCGCGATCGAGAGGAATTGCTAACGGTGGCTCTTTCCATGGGCTTACGGCTCGAACAGCACCTAATTTCCGAGCTGCGGTACGTCAGCCCACCTTTTGAATCGAATGCCTACAAAGCAGCCGGCATAAGCGCTGTCCCGTTCGATTGGAGAAGTGGCGACCTGCTCGTTTTCGTCAAGACTGAAGAAGGGACGCCAACTGTAAAATGTCCGTCCTCGCTGTCGGACCTGTGGTCCAACTATTCGGTTGGATTGGTGCGTTTCATGTTGCTAGGCTCCGGCGAAACGCGGCCGGCTGCTCCGGCGCTGCGAGCGATTGTGTCGGGCGATATGCTACCGACAGTGAGCCGGCGTGACAGGCGGCTTAGCCAGGTGAGATTATGGACTTCTGGCAACCGCGTATTCGGGTGTCAAGGTGCTGGGGGAATCGCGGGCGTGCTGTCGGCCTTGGCTGAAGGCAAAGATCCGTTGGCGGGCGTCAGAACACTGGGGGGCTCGGCCCTCGATCTGTCGTACCAGTCCGCAGTGGAAAAAGTCGCCGCTCGATTGCACGAAATCGCTGAACATGAAGAGAGAGAGCTCGCAGATTGGAAGCAACAATTCGGTCCTCACTTGGGCCGCTCCCGTTCTTGCGCGCCTGAACGCCGTTCTCAACGGGAGTCAACAAAGCCGAGCTGAGAGAGCACTCGCAAAGGTGTCTGAAAAACGCGGCGCTCACCTGGCGGTTTTCGTTGAGCCTTTTCTAAGTTTCCTCCTCGAAGGGCGGAAGACAATTGAGTCCAGATTCTCCGTGAATAGATGTGCCCCGTACCATTCCGTGAAAGTGGGGGATCTGGTTATCATCAAAATGTCTGGGGGGCCTATTGTCGCCGTTGCTGAGGTATCGAAGGTCTGGTTCTACGAGCTGGATAAAAAGGGTCTGGATGTCATTCGGACTCGTTTTGGTCGCCAACTTTGCATTGATGACCCCAAATTTTGGCAGCGAAAAGCCTCGTCCGGTTACGGAACACTAATGCAATTTGCCTGGGTCAAGTCTGTTGAGCCCGTGCCATGCCTTAAGCGTGACCGAAGGGGCTGGGTCGTGCTTGAGCAGTCGGCGCAACAGTCGCTCTTCGAAAGCTGAAAGAACAGAGAAGAGCGCGACGATTGCACGCATCTAAAACGTGAGAAGGCAGTAGTCCAAACAAAATAACGCGCAGCGGCGCCGAGTAAGCCGCAACAGGTGAACCAATACCGGGCAGGGACGGTTCGCAGCAATCTGGTTTAGTCCCTTAAGCGGTGTGGACGGCGGTTAGGAGAACCAGTTCTTCAGGGCGTGCCAGATGCCGCCACTTCCGATCGACTCTTGCGCGTTGTCAGATCGTGGGTTCGCTCGAAGTATTTTTCCTTGCTGCGCCGATCCTCTGCTCGTCTGTCAGAGATCTGCTGCGGTGTCCAGGGGGGTGCACACTCGACAGTGTTGTGACGTATCCAGTAGTGGGATTGGCAGGGGAAGTTCCAGTTGCCGATGCTGGGGTACAGGGTGATGGTTTCTCCGTCGTAAGTGAGTTGCCAGTAGGTTCGGCCAAGTGGTGTGATGACTTGGTTGCCGCAGCCGCATGCGCAGTTGTGGGCGACACTAGCGAACCGCATGGGGATGTATAGGGTGCGCTCCACAAGCTGCACCGGGAAGCTAGTCGACGAACTCGTGTTCGAACGTGGCGGCGGGTTTCATACGCGTTCCTCATTGAGAAGGTGATTCCCGTCAATGCTGAGGGTCGAATGGTGCTCGCGTTCCAGATCATGATAGAAACCGCAATGCTTCTTCCATCGCATCACGGCCAGCGCCGCGTTCAAGCAGTTCAGATCTGCAATCTGAATATTGTGATGATACGCATCATCGACGGCTGGGTTAGCGAGAGAAACGCGCTGGCGCACATGGTCTCGTTTGGCCGGCGTGCTCGTGGTGACACGCACCATACCCTGTAGTGCATCATCGACGAGATTAATCCCCATCCCGCCATCGATGAACGGAACTCCCCGCGCTTCGAGACGCTCGATGAGCGGAACTTTCGGTGCGCCTTTGTCCATGCAAATGAACACAAAGCCATCTCGTCAAGTTCTCCAACGTTGTCCGGTGTGAGGTGGTACGGGTGGGGGGATGATGCCGCGTCGCAGCAGGGCGTACTGCGCGGCGAAGTATTCAGCCTTGTTCCACAGTTTGGCGAGTTGCTCTTTGCTCGCTGCGCCTGGTGAGCGGAACACGTTGTGCTGCAAGAAGCGGTCACCGTCAAACACGTGGATCTCCCGCGCCGGAGTTTTTGCCAGCAGGTCCAGCACGTACGATCCCGTCCCGCCACTGCCGGTAATCGCTAGCTTTGGCACGGCAAGCTTGGCACTCACCGCCGTAATCCCGGCACGAGGGGGGCTGTATCCACATATAGAAAGACGCTGTCCTCATCATCGGGAAGAATGACAGGATACGTAGGGCGTGGTGTGAACAACAAGCGTCTCCGGATCTGCAGGACTGGCGACGGCCGGGTCTGTTGCGTGACAATTTTCTGATGATGGAGTGCGGCCAGACTTACAGAGAATTTGCTCCGCCGCCGGACCTGCGACGGTGGGTCGATTGCCTGTGGGTGCGTGAAGCGGCCGCGATTGGCGCGCATGAAAGCCCGCATTCACACCTGGTTGTGCCCGACGGCTGCCTCGATATTCTCTTCGAGCGCGCCGGGACGCTTGCAGAAACCGCGTACGTCGCCGGAATGATGACAAGGCCCTTATGGGTTCGCCGGACGGACCAAATGAGCATTGTCGCCGTGCGGTTCCATCCGGGTGGTGCTGCCGCATTCTTTCGCGAGCCGCTCGAGAGCTTGACAGACGCACGGATTCCGCTCGTTGAACTCTGGCGCGGTTCGCGGCACCTCGCGGAGCGCCTTTCGGACGATGGGTTGAATGGCCGCGCTATTGACGCCGTCACGAGCGAGTTGCGCCTCCGGCTTCAACCCGTCTCATCAACCCGCCTGACAGCATGCGACGCTGCGATTGCGCTGATGCGCGCCGACCCTGCGATACAGGTCGCGGCGCTTTGCACCGAGCTGGGCATCAGCCGGCAGGCGCTCGCCGCCTCGTTTCGCGAATATGTTGGCATATCCCCACGCCAACTCGGAAGAATTCTCCGTTTCCAGCGGGCGTTGCGACTTGCCACCGCCTATGGGAGTGACCGCAAGCTGCCCTGGGCGCGTCTGGCCCAGGATGCTGGTTTTTATGACCAATCGCACCTCATCAATGAGTTCCAGGCCTTGACGGGGGCGACGCCCCGCTCATTATTAACGGAGCCCGGGGCGAGCTTTCCAAATTTCCAAGACTAGCAATCAGCCCGAATCGCATATTGGGAGTATGCGGAGAAGACTTGCACTCGCCGTCGGGACTGCGCTGCTGCTGTGTGGTGCCATTGTGGTGCAAAACCAGCCTTCAGTAAAAAGGAATAAGCCTATGCTGCTCGGATTACGCACTTGCCAGTATCACGTGAAAACGTCACAGCTTCAGGCAGCCCGGAAGTGGTACGCCCGGGCGCTGGGCATCGAGCCTTATTTTGACGAGCCGTTTTACGTCGGCTTCAACATCGAAGGCTTCGAGTTGGGTCTGGTGCCGGACGACAAGAACGCTGGCAAAGCGGGCTCCGTCTTCGTTTATTGGGGCGTCCCGCAGATCGGGCCGGCCGTCGAGCGGCTCGTCCAAGACGGAGCCATCAAGGAGGGCGACATCGAAGAAGTCGGCGCAGGCATCAAGAAAGCAAGTCTTGCCGACCCCTTTGGGAACCGGTTCAGCATCATCGAGAACCCTCATTTCGGCAAGCCCTAGCAATAAACTTTCAGCTCGCCGCGTAAGAACGGGGCAGACTGCGCAGCCGAAATATGAGAGTGTCGTGACGCGTAAGAACGAACGGGTGACCCTTCCCGCGCCGCGCTCGCGCGCCTAATGAGGACGGTCGAGTTTGGTAACCTTGCGCTTGCCAATACGATGCCATTCAGATTCTGCATGTTCCCGCAGTACTTCCAGAATTTCGAAGCTGGTCCAGGCTTGTGTTTCTAGGATCGCGTCCGCGCTGGTTGATGTAACTTTGAGCGATTGACTTTCATCTCTGTTCGCAAGCGAGTTCCGCCCCAACATGTCCTTGGGGCGATGACGTAGCGCTGATCAGGCGGACGTCATCTGTAAGGCTCGGTGCGATCCCTCCGCACTTTCTAGCCCCGATGATGCGCGTCGACGAGTGGAGGTCTACGTGGCCGCAACAACACCGTCGAGGGGCGCTCAAGTCCCACTTTGCCACCAACGGACAGATCGAAGAGTCATTGAACCCTCGGTACGTGACGGCCGCGGATCAGCCTGAGTGCCCCGGCCTGTACCAGCAGCGCGCTCGTTGTCGCGACCAGGAACGCGGGGACGATGTCCATTCTTACCAACGTCAGGCCAAGGATGAAGAAAAACACGGCAAAGCCATAGAGGGCAAACACCATGCCGCGCAACACTTGCATGGCCATAACTGCCCCCCTAATCCGATGCGCGAACACGGCCAGAATAGTACCGAAGACCGGGAAGCTCGCAAGCACGCCGGCCAGCTTCGCTCCGAAAAGTGCTGCGGCTGCCGTTAGGCCGACAACGAGAATCGTTACGACCACCATGCGTGCCGGCAAATCCCACCAGGGCGAGACGATCGTACTCTGCAAAGACTCGCGAGGCGAAATGGATTGCGCGGCGACGGTGAGGGTGACGAGCGCCACCACGAAAAGGCTCCCATGCGCCAGAGGCATCGATTGGAGCAGAAAGGCTGCAAATGCATAGGCTGCAGATCCTCCCAGTAAGGCGATCCTCCAGCCACGCTCCGCGAGCAACGCATAGCCCACGCTGAAGCAGGCCTGCGAGGCCGTGCCGATGAGGGAACCATTGGTAGCGAGTGCCGCAAAACCCGGACCATACTGGAGCGCGAGAAACGCCGCGACCGGGCCGGAGGTCAAGGGCAGGCCAACCAGCCAACCTCCGATCGCATCGCCCCAGCGTCGCCCGGCCAAGCTCGACAGCAAAATGAGCAGGGGAGGTAGGACCAGTTTGAAAGCAATCAGACGCATTTGTGCAAGTTATGCGAGCCCACCCAGGTGTTTGAATGGTACTACAACGCAGCGGGCATCCCAGTTCCGATGCCTCTCGTCTTGTTAACGACTGAGCCGCTACTCGGAAATACGACCGGCGCAGCATGCCAGCCAACGTCCATCAGGGTACCGAAGGGACTGGACGCCCGGCCGTTCAAAGCGCCGACCTGGCGTCCGAACCGGACGTGCTGACCCGTTTTCTGTGAACTACTGGGGAGAGGCTTGCCTGCCCGCGCCGCAAAATCTTTGCCGCTGGTGTTCGGAAATGGTCACCCGCGCGCTAACCATGAGCGTCACGTTTTGCGACCTTGCGCTTGCCAAGTCTATGCCATTCCGATTCTGCGGCTTCCCGCAGTGCTTCCAAAATTTCGAAGCTGGTCCTGGCTCGTGTTTCCTGAATCGCCGAGCGGCAAGCAGCGAGTAGAGAATTTTGCGGCGCCTTCGTAAATAATCGTGACGAACCGAGCGAGTCAATGGCGGAAACGATGAGATCGAAGTTTTTGTTCACAGCCCAAAGAACTAAATACGGGTCGCGCGGGGACGCTTCGGCGTCGCGTTTTGAGGGGTTGGTCTTGGGCACACCACATGAACGCGCACCGTGGCGCAAACAGTCAAGGTCGTAGTCTCAGTTTTAACGCCTTTTTCTTCATGGAACGGCCAAAGCCGTTAAATAGCGGGTATCCAAAAACGCACCATCTGAGACTTTGGGCCGTTTCGCCCGACGAAACCGTCCTCTGGCCTAAGTTGGCGGAAACAGAGACTTCAAGACTTCCGCGAGTTGCCGCCGAATTGGGCGTTCTGGCGGGTTTTTCGTGAACTACTGGGGAGAGACTTTACGTACGAAAAAAGCTGGCTCCCGATTGTGGATTCGAACTGCGATTAACGTCGATTGTTGCATCCGATTGTGATGTCAAAGTCCGTAAGCTGTTGAGATGGCACAAGAAGACTCAATTTTTAGCCCTTACTGATTCGTAGGCGACGAGATTGTTCGGTCGTATCAGTGCAGACATTTCACGGACTAGACCGGCGTAGAGAGCGGGCGCCTTTGGTAATTTCCCTATTTCTGCTAACATAGAAATATGGTAGCTGCGAAGACGTTGAAGAAGTCCGCCGAACAGGTTGCCCGGTACGCCGACATGTTCTCCGCGATGGGCACCGAGCCGAGACTTCGCATCATGCAACTGTTGTTGTCCTCTCACCCTGAAGGCTTGGTCGTCGGTGACATTCAAGCTGAACTCGGAATTCCGAACTCGACTCTTTCCCATCACCTCGACAAGTTGAAGAACGAGGACCTCGTTACCGTTCGGAGAGAAAGCACGTTCCTCTGGTACACAGCGAACACAGAAGTCCTTGAGGAACTCTTGGGCTTCCTTCTCTCCGAGTGTTGCTCGCGCAACAAAGCGATTCAACCCGAAAAACTCATCACCTTATGCAAGTAAAGGAGCATCTATGAGAAGTTCATTCGTCGCCCGGTTGCCAACGGGCGTCCCTGGTGCACAGGTGATAGTTCGTCACGAAGAAGGTCGGGAGACCACCGCCAATATGCTCGGAAATATTTTGGAGACCGGAGGACAGTACAAAGTGGCGATGTACCACGTACGACCGGCTTCGACGACTCAGACAGCGGCCAAGTAGGGAGAACTCAAGTGAACACTGACATCAGAGAAGTGGTTAAGGAGAAATACGGACAGGCGGCGCTTAGGGTGAAAACCGGCGGTAGCTCGTGCTGTGGCGCGGGTCCATCGTCGGGCAGTTGTGACCCCATTACGTCGAACCTCTACGACGCGATACAGACCGGTCAGCTTCCCGAGGAGGCGGTTCTGGCGTCGCTCGGGTGCGGGAACCCCACCGCTCTAGCGAAGTTGGTTCCCGGCGAAGTTGTGCTCGACCTCGGGTCCGGAGGCGGAATCGACGTCTTGCTCTCTGCCCGGCGCGTCGGACCGACCGGTAAGGCGTATGGGCTCGACATGACCGATGCGATGTTGGAACTAGCGCGCGAGAACCAACATAAGGCTGGCGTCGAGAACGTCGAATTCCTGAAAGGCGAAATTGAAAACATTCCGCTTCCCGACGACTCCGTAGACGTGATTATCTCGAACTGCGTAATCAACCTCTCCGCCGACAAAGAGAAGGTGTTGCGGGAATCCTTCCGGGTGTTGAAGCCCGGTGGACGATTCGCAGTGTCCGACGTGGTGGTCCGTGGGAAAGTACCTGACGAGGTGCGACGAAGCATGGAGTTGTGGGTCGGGTGCATCGCGGGCGCGCTTGAAGATTATCAGTATGTTGCCAAACTCGCGAAGGTCGGCTTTGAGAACATCGACATCGAACCCACTCGCGTCTATAACATCGAAGACGCTCGACAGTTCCTCACTGGCGAGGGCGTGAATGTGGACGAGGTCGCGTCACAGGTTCAGAACAAGTTCATGAGCGCGTTCGTCCGCGCCGTGAAACCGGACCTGTATTCGGGGATGGGTTGTTGTGGTCCGTCGTGCTGCAACTGAGGGGTTGGGGACTGCGTTTCTTCTCGCGGCTGTTGTCGGCTCGGGAATTATGGGCGAGCGACTGGCAGGCGGAAACGTCGCGCTCGCCCTCCTCGCCAACACGATTGCGACAGCCGCGACTCTGGTCGCTTTGATTCTCGCCTTCGGACCGCTGTCGGGAGCGCACTTCAACCCCGCGGTGACGCTCGCCGACGCCCTCCTGGGAGGCTTGTCCTGGGCAGAAGTTCCGGTGTACATCGTCTCCCAAGTGACCGGCGCTTTCGTCGGTGTGGGCGCGGCCAACGTGATGTTCGGAGAGCCGCTGTTCTTCGCTTCACAACACGTTCGGGCCGGAAGTGCACAGTTGTTTGGTGAGTTCGTGGCGACTGCCGGGCTACTCTCGGTCATTCGAGCTTGCTCCCGGCATCGTCCCGGCGACACACCGTTCGCGGTGGGCGCGTACGTCTCAGGCGCTTACTGGTTCACCGCGTCAACATCCTTCGCGAACCCCGCCGTCACGCTCGCCCGTGCCGCTTCCGATACGTTTGCGGGGATTCGACCTGTAGACGTTCCCGGGTTCGTCGCGGCTCAACTGGTCGGCGCGCTCGCCGCGACCATTCTCTTTGGTTGGCTTCTTCCGTCGGGCGACGAGAAGCCCGAGGTCGTTCCAGCGTTCCGCTCGAAGAGTACGCATGCCAGTTAAGAAGCGCGTCCTCGTTCTCTGTACTGGGAACTCCGCCCGTAGTCAGATGGCGGAGGGCCTCCTGCGTCACGACGCGGGTGACAAGGTCGAGGTGTTCAGCGCCGGAACACGACCCACCACGGTTCGACCCGAGGCGGTCGCGGCTATGAGCGAACTCGGGATCGACATCTCGGGTCACCGGTCGAAGAGTGTGGACGAGTTCGCCGGTCAACACTTCGATTACGTTCTCACTGTGTGCGACAACGCGAAAGAGAGTTGCCCCATATTTCCCGGCATGACGACTGTCGTTCACCAGGACTTCGATGACCCGGCGGCGATCGACGGGCCGGAAGAGAAGCGTCTCGCCGCGTTTCGCCGCGTGCGCGACCAACTACGTCCGTGGTTAGTTGACGCTATCACGTCGCGGATGAAGTAAAAGACGCGGGGTATCCTCGTGCGCTTCAGTTCTTCCAGTTCCCGCCTGACGAGGTCCATTGGCATTACGCTGGAGCGGCGTCCATTCTGACTCTGACTTTCTCGCGCCGGTGTCGCGCGCTGGAGACGAACACCACGTTTTGGGGCGTTTGGCCTGCCAACGCGATGCCATTCCGACTCTGCGTGGCCGCAGCACTTCCAGAATTTCGAAGCTGGTCCAGGCTCGCGTTTCCTGGATGGCTGAGCGGCAGGCAGAGAGGAGAGAATTTTGCGGCTCCCGGGTAAACAACCGTGACGATCCGAGCGACTCAATAGCCGAAACGATGAGATCGAAGTTTCGGTTCACAGCCCAAAGAACTCCATACGGGTCGAGCAGGGACGCTTCCGCGTGGGTTCGTTTTGAGGGCTTGGTTTTGGGCACACCACATGAACGCGCACCGTGGAGGAAACAGTCAAGGTCGCAGTCTCAGTTTTAACGCCTTTTCGGGGTCAAATGCCGAAAGCCGTTAAATAGCGGGTATCGGAAAACGCACCATCAGAGACTTTCGGCCGTTTCGGCCTCTGAAACTGTCCTACGGTCTAAGTTGTCGAAAACCAGAGACTTCAAGACTTCGCGAGTTGCCGCCGAACTGGGCGTTCTGACGGGTTTTCCGTGAACTACCGGGGAGAGGCTTTCCGTACAAAAAAGGCTGGCTCCCCGGCATGGATTCGAACCACGATTCACGGCTCCAAAGGCCGCTGTCCTACCATTAGACGACCGGGGATTGCTGAGGCGGGACGGGTGACCGTCCCAGTTTAGCAGCTACTTCTTCTCTTGGTCTTTCGCAGGATCTTTGACCCCAAGACCGCCGGTGATGCCGTCTACCTGGTTGCCGGTCTGGATCTTGCGGATCTTTGCGATCTCGGCGGGCGTCGCGGTCTTGGGATCGACGTTGGCGCTGGAGCAGGTGAAGCCGCGCAGAGTGCATTCCGACGTGGTGTGCTTGATACCCCGCTTCTGCATTTCGGCGGTCATTAGTTTTACCGCATCTTCGTGCATGATCACCGCATTGTTGGGAACGAAGGTGCCGACGCCGATCGCGTAGTCGATGGGCATCAGAGGCTCGATGCTGGAACCGAACGAGCCGTCGTTCTTTTTGCCGAGGTCATACGCGCCAAGATCGGCGCCCTGGTCCATGAGGTACTGGATGATCGGAACCTCGCCCATATTCGCGGCAACCATCAGCGGCGTAATTCCATAGTTGTCAGCGGCGTTCACGTCTTCGCCGAGCCCCACCAGCAGTTTTATGACTTCCAAGCGCTCCGCGGCGGACTTGCCTTTGTTAAAGCCGTGGATGAAACCGGTTCCCGCCGCAGCCATGAGCGTAGTCTCGTTATCGCGCGATACGATGTGAGGGTCGGCGCCGTGGGCGAGCAGCAGCTTAACCAATTCCAAGTCACCGGCGAAAGCGGCGCGCATCAGCGCGGTCGCGAACACGATCCTTGGTGAGCCTTCCCGCATGCGGGCCCTCGGAGTGTTGTTCACAATCGCGTTCGGATTAGCTCCGGCATCCAGGAGTTTTTTGATCAGGGGCATTGGGTCCGCGGTCACCATCCACGGAAAATTAGGAGCCGTTTCCATGTTGCGCCGGTCTACTGCCCAGAACAGCGGCGTGAACCGCTGCGCGTCGGCCTGATTCACTTTCGCTTTGTTGTCGACCAGAAGGGTCGCAAATTCGTAATTGCCGTTGAAAATCGCGAGCGACAGCGCGTCCTTGCCGTCCCCGGCTTGCCCGTTGACGTCCGCGCCGCCGGCGATCAGCGTCTTTCCCGATTCGACGTCGCCTTCGCGGGCTGCGAACATCAAGGCGGTAAACAGTCCGCTCGAGTGTTCCTCCAGCGCCTGCCCTTGTTTTGCGGCCACCGGGGTGGTTCCTTCGAAGCCACGCCCGGTGGTCGACGGAACGAATTTCGATCGAGCGTTCACATCGGCGCCGCGCTCAACCAGCATCTTGACCGCAGCCGGATGTCGTTCGGAAACAGCCCACATCAGCGCCGTTGTATCACCCCAGCTCTCCTTCGCGTTCACTTGCGCGCTGTGGTCCAGCAGGACTTTGATGGCGTCGGTTTTTCCCGTGCGCGCTGCCATCATGAGCGCCGTATCTTGAGATTTGGTTAAGGGCGTGTTTGGATCAGCGCCGGCTTTGATCAGCACTTCGAGCATCGGTCCACTGCCGTTGATCGCGGCCAGAAGCAGCGGAGTAGCCCCGTCACGATTGGCGGCCGAAACCTTCGCTCCGGCGCCGATCAAGAGCTGCGCGGTCTCCAGGTCGTCGGCTCGAACAGCCCAGTGCAGCGCTGTCGTGCCATCGGCTTGAGGCGCGTTGACGTTGGATTTCTGCTGGATCAGGGAACGAACGGCCTGCTTGTTGCCCTTCATCGCGGCATCGGCGACGTCGCTCGAAGCCGCGTAAACCAGACTCGCGGCAGCCGCCAGGACTGCGCTGTACGTTGATACTCGCCTCATGTTCATGCCTTTCCGAATCCGCCTCCGAACACCGGGCTGCCGAGGAAATCGTGAAATTCCGGAACGAAACCGTTCAAACGGAGGAGCGTCGCGATCTGCGCCCAGTGCCGGATCTCATGCATCAGCACATGGACGGCGATCTTCTTCGGCGTCGCGGTGACGCGAAAATCCAGGATCTTAAACTCGCGTGGAGAATCCCAATCCTGCGCGGGGAACGCCGCCAGCAGATCCTCGAATTCCTTGCGGCTCTTTCGGCTGAACTCGAAGAGCGCGTCGAGATCGCCGCTCGGAATCGACGACGCGTCGGTCAACGACTGGCCGAGCAACCGCTCTACGTACCGTTTCTCCGCGGAGAAGATGTGCTTGACCAGATCGCCGATGCTCTGAAAGCGGCCGTCGCCGTTAGGGCCGGCGGTAATTTCCAGTAGTTGTGACCCGTGCTTGCGGAAGAACCCGAGCCACGATGCTCGCTCCCAACCGGTGTACTCCAGCAGATTCTCTAAATTGAGACTGACGGAGGTCTGGGCCGCGGGCGTCACTTGGTTCGCCTCCTGACACTTTTGAAGATAACAGGAGACGTGGTGTAGTTTTCGAGTGCGATCAGCTTTGCCGCAGTATCCGCCGCAACCTTGCCGGCGAGCGAAGCCTTCCCTTCGCCATCGCCCTTAGCTGGTAACCGCAGCTCGATCACAGAGAAGTCGTAGTCCGACGGCGCCCCGGAAGGGGACTTCCATGAATCGTTCCACGCGCCCAAGCGGCGGTCCGTGATGAGAAAGATGCGCTCGCCATCCGGTTGAGTTGTCCGAGCCGCGTAGCGGATCGAGTACCCTGCGACTTCGGAGGATGACCACAGGTGACCCACGATCTCCGCTTTGGCCAGTGCTGTAGCCAGCGACCGCTCCGGCGAAGGAGGTTTGGGAGGCTCGGCTGGCGGGGCTGCGGCCTTACCTTTGCCTTTGCCCTTCGCCGCCGGATTCACCTCCGCGAACGCCGGATCGTTTTCGTCGATCGCAGGACGTGCGCCTTTTGCCCCTGCATTGCGCGACGATGCGCCGGGCTGCGTCCAGGCCATGAAGATTTGGTCGCGTTCGGCGTCCGTCGACCAGCGCAGGATATCGATCCGGACGGTATCGCGCCCGCCATCCGCGATGTTCCCGCTAAAGCTTGCGATCGGACCGGATGGAGTCTGCGCCGCGACGAACAGCGCGACCAACGCGACCCCCGCGGACACCAGCCCTAGGCGCAGACGAACCATCTCAATTGCCCTGATTCGTTCCCCGAACCCGGCTGAGCCATTCGACCAGGCGCTCCAACTCCTCGTCACTCAGCTTTGCGCCACGCTCACGCATGTCGACCGCAATCACTCGCCAACGCTCCTCAGGGAAGCGAGCCAGATCGACACGATCGCGCGTGTGACAAGTGTTACAGGCACGATCGAGGAGGCGATTTCCTTCAGGGTCGGAAAAGAAGGTCGTGATCTCAGGCGGAATGTACGTGCGTGGGAAGGGTTTCGTATTCGGACCGAACTTGGAGACGAGCCATTCGAGGAGCAGATCCCGATCCGGGTCGGAGAGTTTCGCCTCCCCGGGCTCGTGTTTTGATTCAAGCAGAGACTTCCAGCCGGCCTTATCCAGCGCGAAAAATGCGTAGTCGTCTATGCCGTGGCACATGGTGCAGTTCTTGCGAATCACCTGCCACACGGGACCGTCAGGACGTGTGACTTGTGGACGCGCTGGTCTGCGCCCAATCTGCGCGGACAACGGCGCAGCAACCGCGCCGGCAACCAAAACAGTGAGCCAGAATTTCACTAGGCCTGTCCCTCAGCAGCTTTTTCGCAATTGATCGACCAGTGGATCCCGAACTGGTCACGAAGCTCGGCAAAGGCCTGCGCCCAGAACGTCTCCTGCAGCTCCACTTCGATCTCGGCGTTTTCCGAGAGCGCCTTGTAGATCCGTTGGGCCTCCGTGGCGTCGCTCAACGCAATGGAGATTGAGAATCCCTGTGACTTCTCAAATCTTCCCGGGGCGTCGGCGCCCTGAATCACTTGGTTGCCGACCTTCAGCGTGGCATGCATGATTTTGGGACGCCATTCGGCGGGGACATCCTTTTCCATCGGCGAACCCGCATAGGTCGCCATGTAGGTGATTTTGCCTCCGAAACATTTTTCGTAGAGCTTGAAGGCAGCCTCACACTGACCGTTGAACGAGAGGTAAGGAACGAAAGACAGCATAAGAATTTAGGCCAGCGGCAGCGGGTGGGTGCTCGAGCCGAAGTTCTCACGGTCGATGCCGTAGAGGTGAAGGAGGCTCAGCAGCATGTTGGAGGTCCGCTCTTTGTTATCCGGGTAAACGATGTGGCGGTTGCCCTTGAACTTGCCGTCGATTCCGCCGACCAGAATCACCGGCACCTTCTCATGAGCGTGGCGATGCGAGTTACCCATATTGCTGCCCTTGTAGATCAGCATATGGTCCAGCACGCTGCCGTCGCCGTCCGGAATCTTCTTGAGCTTCTCGACGAAGTACGCCACGTTCTGGACGTGGTAGCGATTCATCTTGGAGTAATTGGCGATGTTCTCCGGCTTATCGCCGTGGTGCGATGTGCCGTGCCAACCGCCGGTGAAGCCGGATTCGGGGAAGCTGGCGCCCGAAAGATCGCGGCCCAGCATGAAAGTGGCGGAGCGCGTGATATCGCCTTCGAACGCTAGAGCCATCAGGTCGTACATCAGACGGTAGTGAACATGCTTGCTTTCGGGCAGGCCGAAGGGGATCTCTCCGGAGGGATTGTTCACGGACTTGCCCATCGCGATCTTGATACGGCGCTCGATTTCTCGAACATTTTCGACGTAGGTGTCGAGCCGCTGCTTGTCGCCGGCGCCCAGATCTTTCTTGAAGAAGGAAAGCTCCTGCGTCACGGAATCGAGGATGCTCGCGTTCTGGCGCCGTCCAGCCAGTCTCTCCTTTGGGCTGGCGCCATCGCCGAACATACGCTCGAACGCAACGCGGGGATTTACTTCGGTAGGCAGCGGAGTCGTGGGCGTACTCCAGGAAATCGAGTTGGTGTAGGCGCAGCTATAGCCCCAGTTGCAGTTGCCGAAGTTGCCGACGTCTTCGACGCCGAGCTGGATGGAAGACAGAATCGTATCCTGGCCGTGCTTCTGCGCGATCAACTGGTCGATGGTGACACCGAGGTACGGGCTCACCGCGTTTCGACGCGGGCGTGCGCCCGAAAGCAGGACAGCGCCGCGAGCGTGATCGCCGCCCGGTTCTTCTTCGTTGGCCATGGCCTCCGGCATATCGAGGCCGGTGATGAGCGTCACACGATCGCGAAATGGCTCCAGGGGTTTCGTGATGAACGAGAATTCGAAGTTCGAGCCGGATTGCAGCGGGCTCCAGTAGCCCGGAGCCGCCCCGTGAGGGTGCCAGATTCCCACAAACCGCCGGGTTCCGGCCGCGGCCGTCTTGTCGACAGGCGTTTGCGCGGGAACCATCGAATCGAGCAGCGGGAGGGCCAGCGTCACTCCTGCGCCACGGAGGAAAGTCCGCCGGGGGATATGTTTCTTCGTAATGAACATCAGCTTCGCCTCCTCATCTCGTTCAGCTTGTCCGCGACCGCAAGGGAGCGGACAACTCAGTACATTAATTTAAACCTTCTTCTGCCTTCACTCGCATCTGGAACGGAGCGCTCTTGACCACGCCCAGCAGAATAGCCGAAAACTTATCATTGCTCTTATCCGCGTCGCGCACAATGGCCCGGATCGTGGGCATATCGTAGTATTCCACCCCACGGCCAATACCGTAGGTCATCAGCTTCTCCGTGATCATGCGGACGAACTGCGGCGAATACTTCAGCAATGCTTGCCGCAGTTCGATCGGGCCGCTGACCTTGGTTCCGTCCCACAGCTCGACGGACGTATCGATCGGAACGCCGCCCTCGCCGCCCTGCTTGGTTCGCCACTTCGCATCCGCATCGAAGTTCTCGAGTGAGAATCCGATCGGGTCCATCAGTTTGTGGCAGCTCGCGCATGGCTCGTTCTTGCGATGGATGGTCATCTGCTCACGAAGCGTAAGGATTTTCTCGGGCTCGCCCTTGGTGTCTTCGAGCGGCGGAACGTTGGGCGGCGGCTCTGGAGGCGGCGTGCCGAGGATATTCTCCAGCACCCAGACTCCCCGTTTCACCGGCGATGTTCGGAAGTTCTGAACCCAGGTGATCGAGAGGAAGCTACCCTGACCGAGCAGACCTCTGCGATACGCAAGCTCCGGCCCAAGACCTACGCGGCGGAACTGCGATCCGTAAACGTTGGGAATGCCGTAGTGCTGGGCGAGGCGTTCGTTCAGGAACGTGTAGTCCGCGGTAAGCAGATCCACCACGTTGCGATCCTCCCGCATGATGCTCTCGAACAGCATCTCCGTCTCGCGGCGGAATCCCTTGCGGAGTTCGTCGTCCCAATTCGGATAGAAAACTCCGTCGGGCGATGTCGCGGGCAGATTTCTCAAATACAAGAGCTGATCGGCGAAATTCTCGACGAACGCCTGTGATCGCGGATCGTTGAGCATCCGGCGGACTTGTTGTTCGAGCACCGGGGACGTGTGGAGCTTGTCCTGGCTCGCGAGGTTCACGAGCTCGTCGTCCGGGATGCTGCTCCACAGGAAGAAAGACAGGCGGGACGCGAGCTCAAGGTCTGTGATTCGGTACGGCTGGCCGGTGGCGATCTTCGCGGGCTCTTTTTCGGCTCGCACGAGGAACTGCGGGCTGGTCAGCAGCCGACGCAGCGCCAGTTCGATTCCGTCCTCAAACGTTCCCTCACGACGTCCTTCCTGATAGAACCCCGTCATCCATTCAAGGTCCGCGGCAGTGACGGGGCGGCGGTACGCTTTGCGGGCGAGCGTCGTCAGGATTTCCTTCGCGCAGCCCGATTCCTGGCTCGCGTTCGCGGGCCGGCACGTGAACACTTTGCGAATACTGCGCGAGTCTTCGGGCCGGGTCGGGTTGAACGGTCCTTGAATGCGGAAGAAGCCAATCGCAGGATAGTACTGCAGTTGAGGAATGCTGTTGTTCTCGAGCGACGTCCGCTCATAGTGGCGGATCATGTCCAGGCTCGGGCGGTAATTGGTGGCAACGAAGGTCGCGCCCACCATGTGCGAGCCCGCCTTTACCGGAACGGTGACCTCGAGCGATCCGTCGTTTTCGAACTGCATACCCTGGCTCAGCCCCATGCCGACGTAATCCCAAACGTGCACGCGTTCGTTGTCGATGAGGAGCTCGAGCTGCTCGCCCGGAACGAACTTGCCGAGGCCGAAATTCTGAATCGAGAACTTGTAATCGCCGTCCGCCGGGAAATTGTGGCGCAGCAGCATTCCGCCTCGCGTCCCGAACGGCAAACCTTCGATGTGCTGGTTTTGTGACGTGTCGCCGGGAGCGATGTAGGCGGCTTCGGTTGGCGTTTTCCAATATCCGACAGCCATGCGGGCGACTCGCGTAGCAGCGCTCGAATACGCTTCGATCAGCGTTGGGCTGATGGTCAGCGAACCGGCGATGTTGTCGAAGCCCCGGGCCGAGTCGTCGGGAGGCAAGAGCGTGGTCGCGTCGATTTCGAGATCCAGAAGGTCTCGGATGACGTTGGCGTACTCAGTCCGGTTCAGACGATGAAGCACAACCGAGCCAGGGTTCGCACGCGACGCTGCCTTGCGGTCGATTTCATTTTCGAGCCAGTCGCGAAGCCCTGCGTATTCAGCCTGTGGCGGGCGCGGCATGCCGGGAGGCGGCATCAGGCCCGCACGGAGCTTGCGAATCACCTTTTCCCAGAGCTCGCTGTGATCGCCCGCGGCGGTTAGATCCAAATTCTGCAACGAAAAGTTGGCTACCTTCAGCCGATCGTTATGACAACCCACGCAGTAGCGATCAAGCAAAGCGCGCTCAGTAGCTGCTGCCGGGGCACTCGATGCTGCAGCAGGCTTCGGACCACCGGCCGGGGCCTGTGCAAAAATCCAAAACCCGGATGCGACGATCACACCCGCTATAAGTGCGGCTTTTAAGCCTGCTTTCCTCAAAACGCACCTCGCGCTATGGCCACTTAGATAAGAGACCAGCTTAATGAAAACACGAGTTGGTGCCTAGATCAATGCCCGGCCGGTAGCGGGCCTCATGTCACCGGCGTGATACGGACTGAAATCGATTGTAAAAAAGAGACTTAGAAGACGAACTTCGCCGCCAGCTGAATGATCCTCTGATTACCCGGGCTGAGGCCATTGTTGCCGCTGATATCGCTCAAAATCTGGCCAAAGGTGTTCTGGGCCAGACTGTTCACCGGCGTTGCCGGGTTCAGGTGGTTCGGGAGGTTGAATGCCTCTCCCCGAATCTGAAACGACATGGCTTCCCGGATGGGAAAAGTTCTCGAAAGAGCGACGTTCACCTGAACCGAGCCGGGTCCCTTAATATTGTTCAGCCCCAGGTTGCCGTGGGTGCCAAACCCCGGCAAGGCGAAAGCGGCGGGATTCAGCCACTGGTTCACGTCCTTATTCGCAACGTAGACATCAGCCAGCGACTGGTTGACGGTCTGGTTCGGTTCAGTGGTGAGGGCTCGGTCGGTCCCCGGGATAATCGAGAATAGCTGGGCGGACCGGATGGTGATGATCGGGGCCAACTGCCAGTTACTCCCCAGACGTCTGAGCCAGGTGTTGTTGAATTTCGGCGTTTCCGCGACCACGCTGGTGTTGAATACCTGCCGCTGATCGGCTCCTGTGCAGTTGGAGCGAGTCGCCCGGCGATCCAGGTACCGACCGACACCGTTCGAGCCGGTCTGCTGATCGTAGATATCGCTGATGCAGTGCGACCAAGTGTAATTCGCCAAAATGCTAATCCCACGGCTAAGTCGCTTATTCGCTGAAAGATAGAGACCGTTATACGAGCCCGTGCCACCCGGATCGTAGAAGCCGATGCCCGCATAGTAGCGACCGGCCGCAGGGTCCTGAAGATACAGAAGCCGCCGTTGATTCTCATTCGTGGTCGCGGAGCACGTGGGATAGCTTCGGGGCGCCACAACGCCAGCGGCATCAGCGACTTGAAGAGTACATGCGCTCAAACCGAGGAACTTTGCCGGATTCCCGGCATACGAGCTTCCCAGGTGAATCGAGCTGTTCCCGATGTAGTTCGCGGTGAACAGCCACTGTCCGATCTGGCGCTGCACGCTCAAATTCCACTGATGGACGTACATGGGCTTGTAGTCTTCCAGGTTGAAACGGACGTAGGCGCCGCTAGTGGGGAATTCGATATCGGGGCTGGCCTTGATCAGGGTCGGGTTATAGTTCACCAGACGCGGGATCGGATCGCCGCCGGCGTAATCACCCCAGGGATTCGCTAAGTTCACATTTGCCAGATTGACGCGATTGCCGTTCGGCGGCCCGAATGACATCTGGTTCGGAAAGAATTGATGGAGGCGATCGCCAAAGATTCCGTAAGCGACGCGAACGATGGTCTTGCCGCCGCCGGTGGGATCCCACGCCAGGCCAACACGCGGGAAGAACTTCGCCCAACTGTGGCAGTTGTAGTTGTTGCCGCAGGCATATTCGGGATCGCCGGGAAACGCCAGGCCGCGGGGGGCGTTGCGGAAGACGCTGCTTTGGAACTTGCGGTCGAACAGCGCTTGATCGAAATGATTCGTTTGGCCAGTGGCATTCACGTTCGAAAGGTATGGCTCCCAGCGGACGCCGTAGTTGATCGTCAGACGGCGGTGGATCTTCCAGGAATCCTGAACGTAGAGCGCCGTGTAGTATTGGTGCAGCTTCATTCCATAGTTGGTTCCCTGGTTGAACGAAACTGCGTTCCCTGTCAGGAAATCCGCCATCCCAAGCCCCGTTACAGTGCCGTTGAACGTGATGCCGCCGACGGCATTCACACCGGACCAGTAGTTCATAATCCGCCGGTAGGCATTCACTCCGAATTGGATCTGATGGCCACTGCGGGACCAACTAATGTCATCGTTGATCGACCAGTTCGGGCCAGTGTGGGCGACACCGTCGACCGCCGCAGTCGAACCGATATTGAATCCGCCTCCCCCCGTCACCACGAGGTTGATGACGCTGCCTCCTATCGGCGTTACGCTCGCTCCGAAATCCTTCAGCGACTTGTACGCGTCCGGGATTTTGAGGACGTTCGTCCGGGTCGCCGATAAGCGGAACGAGTTCACGATCGAGTTGGTGATCAAATACGTGCTGCCGGCAGCCATCGACCAGTTGAAATCGTGCACGCCGTACTGGTTGATGCTGATCGGATTCTTGCCATCGTATGAGGAGGCCACGTTCAAATTTCCCGATACGTAGCGGGCAAAAACGGAGTGCTTCGTGCTCGCTTGCCAGTCGACCCGAGTGGTCACGAGATCTTCGTCCTGGTTATCGATGTACCCGTAAAGCGCGCGGCCGCACGGATCGGCGGAGAGCGGGATCGTCTTGGCGATGTTGACTCCAACCGGATTCAATCGGGCGGGCGCGATTCGGTTGCCAACGAACCCCTGAGTGGCATTTAGAGTGATCGGACGATTCTGCTGGCAGGCTCCGGATGCGACCGCGCTGAAATCGCCGTCGAGCATCGCTTGCGTGGGCACAAACGCCGTTCGGGCGCCGGGATCGGACCTCTGTGAAGTCCTCTGATACCCGACAAAGAAAAACAACTTGTCCTGGACGATCGGGCCTCCGAGGACGCCGCCGAATTGATTGCGCTTCAGCGTATCGCGTCGCGCGGCAAAGAAATTTCGGGCGTTGAATTTGCCGTTTCGTACAAACTCGAAGAGATCGCCGTGGAACTGGTTGGTGCCGGATTTTGTGACCGCGTTGACCGCGCCGCCCGAGTGGAAACCGTACTGGGCAGGTAACGAACTGGTCTCAAGCTTGAATTCCTGGAGCGCGTCGGGGAATGGCATCGGCAGGTTCAGGTTGTTGTAGGGATCTTCGTGCAGAGCTCCGTCCAGGTTGTACATTGCGGTGTTGCCGCCCTGACCTCCAGCCACGGAAATCACGATCGTCGGGTAATTGCGGACGTTGTTGATCGCTCCGTTCCCGGGCAGGTTCGCCATGCCCGCCAGGATCACGAGTTCCAGGGGATTGCGTCCGTTCAGCGGCATTTCGAGAACGCGCTTGTTATCGATCACCTGCCCCACGCCGGTGCTTTGCGTTTCGACTTGCAGGACGTTCGCCTCCACTTGAATGCTTTCCGTCACGGATCCGAGCGTGAGAGCCGCGTTCACGGTAGGATTGCTGTTCACTTGAAGCTCGATTCCGCTCTGGACAAAGGTGGTGAACCCCTGCTTGACGACCTCCATGCGGTACGGACCTACCGGAAGGCTCGCGAGCACGTACGATCCATCGCTTTCAGTGGCAACGGTTCGAGCCACGCCCGTGTTGGTATGCGTCACGCGCACCTCGGCTGCCGGGACTCCGAGACCGGCGGCATCGGTCACCCGACCATTGATCTGCGCAGTGGATTGGCCCCAGACGGCAACGGAGACCAGGAGAGACACGAGGAGCAGCGAAGTAGAACGCACGTCTTACCCCTTTTCCGATCTGGAATCCGCCCACACCCCGAGTGGGCGAACCAAATCAATATCAATCGATCAGATCACGAGGAACGGGCGGTAGCAATCCTTTGCCGGTTAGAAGCCGGTTGTCACGAAGAATGTCACCGGCGTGATGCGTCGCGAATCATATTGTCAATGCATGGTTTAATAACGAACGACGCTTGATGCCCTCCGGTTTTTCAAGTAGTATTTGGGTTGCGTGGGCTCGCGTTACTCATGCCTTCAGAACTGATTGAGTCTAGTCAAACGTTCGAACAGCAGGTGGAGCGCATCGTCCGGAGCGACGCTTTCCGCAACGCCGACGCTTTACGAAAGCTCCTGCGGTTTCTGGCGGACCGCTTGGCCAGCGGCGAAGCGGAGCAGCTCAAGGAATACTCGGTGGGCGTGGACGCACTGGGGAAACCCGCCGACTATGATCCACGGCAGGATTCCACGGTTCGGATTCAAGTGGGCCGGCTCCGTCTGAAGCTGGCCGAGTACTACATGTCGGAGGGGCTCCAGGATCCCTGCATCATCGAGCTTCCGAAAGGGCACTTCAAGCTCAAGGTAACGCTTCGTCAACCGATCGCCCCGGCGCTCCACACGCCCAGTGAGGCGCCGCAACACGCCGGAACGAGGCGAACTTTGTTGTATGCCCTGGGCGCGACTGCGCTTCTGGCCGCGGCTTGGGCTGTCGTGGCGACGGTCCAACTCAGCTCGGAAAGGCAGAAGACGGCGGTGTTGCGTTCGGGATGGACGCCGGCGCTTGAGGAGCTATGGGCGCCATTTGTCTCTTCTAACCGACCGGTATTGGTAGCGATCGAAGATCCGCCATTCGTGCAGTTCGCGGGCTTTGGCGCGTATCGCGAAATCAATCTTAATAGCTGGGAAGACATCGAAAAATCGCCGAACGTCGCCAAAATCCGGCATCTGTTGGGGAACCCCGAAATGCGGCCATCGTATTACTACGCACCGATTGGCGAGGTGGGAGCGGCGTTCTATTTGGGGCGGTTCCTGGGTCCACGCGTGCCCTCGATCTCGCTATCGGGAGCGAAAGATCTCTCCTGGCAACAACTCGCGAACCATAACGTCCTGTACGTGGGCGCTTCCATCTTTTTCATCGAACGTTTCACCGGTCTTCCTGTGGGAGTGGACTTCAATCATTCGCCCACCGGCGTTACCAACGCATCGCCGAGAGATGGCGAGCTTTCGTTTTACCCGGAACAAGGCCAAGGCGACGTCTCGACGAATGGCGAGAGGTATGCCCTGGTGACCCACCTCCCCGGTCCTTCCGGTACCGGTGAAGTCACCAGCTTCACGAGCATGAGGACCACCAGCCGCCAGGGGGCGGTGCAGTGGTTTATGGATCCGGGGAATGCCAAAGATTTAGTCGAGCGAATGAAAAAACCGGACGGGAGCCTTCCGCAGTACTATCAGGTTCTGCTGAAGATCAAGTTCAAGGAAAACGTTCCCATCGAGACGTCCTACGTACTGCATCACGAGCTCACGGCGCGAGCGTCGAAATAGCTGCGTTCAAGATCCAAAGTGATCGTGGTGCTCCTTGTGTTCCGCATGCGCTTTTTCTTTGCGAATTCCGGCGGCCTTGGTGTGTTCCGAAGTAAGGTTCGCGTGGCGTGTGGATTCAGAGCTCATACCGCACAGGGAGATCAACTGGTTGAGATCGGTGGCGTGGCAGGCGGGACACTCGGCTGCCGGTGACGTGCGGAGCACCAGGCACTCGAACCGATTCCCACATTGACGGCACTCGTATTCGTAGATCGGCATGGTTACCGGCTGAGCGGCCTGATTCGAATGTTCTTGTAATACACGGTGCTGTTGGAATCGTGCGACTGCAGCGCGATCGTTCCCGCGTCGATACGCCGCGCGGGGAAATCTTTGGTGCCGACCCAGTTCACCGGCTGCAGCCATTGCGCGACGATCTGGTCGTTGACTTTAATAGTCACGCTGTTTCCTATGACGATTATGGCCTCGGTGAACCATTCGCCGTCTTTCGCGACTTGCGCGCTGTTGTCCGCAACTTCGTACAGGCTGCCCGTGAGCCGGGGTAGCTATTATTCACTGAGCCTCGAAGCCCTTCAGAGGCCATCCGCTGTCCTGGAACTCGGTTTGAAAATAAATCCCGCCGTTGGCTTTCGGGACGGTCATCACGTCGACCTTCAGTTCGAAATCTTTGAACAGATGATTCTGGAACGGGCCGGTGTAGAAGGCATGGCTACGGGGTCCGTGCGCGACGATCGCGCCGTCCTGTACCGAAAACGACTGCGGGTTTTCGTTCACGCGCCAGCCGGTCAGATCTTTGCCGTTGAACAGGTCGACAAAGCCTTGCGTCGCTACTTGAAGTGGGGCTGTCATCAAACGAAATGCATACAGACTGTCGCCGGCGCCCACGACGATGTACTGCGCGCCATCGAGCTCGAACGTGATCGGCCCGTTGCTCATGGACGCATGCAGCCCCGCGTGCCACAGAGGAGTTCCCGTTTGGGGATCGAGCGCGACCAGATTCTGATTCGTGTCGCCCGCGAAGAGCAGTTTGCCCGCCGTGCTCAATAGCCCGGATCGCGCGCCGGCGCCGTTGCCCGGCCACTTGTGGCTCCAGCGGATCTTGCCGGTCTTGACGTCGATCGCTTGCAGCATCGCCTCCGACCATCCTCCTCGATCGTTGCCGCCCCAGCCTCCGGGTTTATCGTCATCGTCGTAGAGATAGTACACGCTGAAGGCTCGTGCGGCGTTGACGTAAAAGAGGCCAGTCTCGGGATTGTAACTGGGCGGTGGCCAGTTCACGCCGCCACCCTGATTCGGAGATACGAGAGTGCCGTCGAAATGCGGCTCCTTATCGGTATTCGGAATCGGCTGGCCGGCGGCGTTCACACCCTTCGCCCAATTGGTCTTCACGAATTCCGAGGTCACGATGCTCTTGCCGTTCGTGCGATCCAAGACGAAGAACCAACCGTTGCGGCTCGCCTGCGCGAGCAGCTTGCGCGGGCGTCCGTCGATATCCGCATCGAACAGCACCGGGGTCTGGACCGCATCCCAATCGTGGGTATCGTGCGGCGAGGGTTGGAAGTACCACGCCAGCTTTCCTGTGTCGGGATTCAGCGCAATGATGCATTCGGTGTACAGATTGTCGCCTTTGCGCCCTCGTCCGGCGATCACAGGCTGGGGGTTGCCGGTGCCGAAGTAAAGCAGGTTGAGATCGGGATCGTAAGTGCTGGGGACCCATGTCATGCCGCCGCCATGCATCATCGCTTCGACGCTCGGCCAGGTTTTGGCTTCCGGAGTTCCGGGTTCGGGGTACGCGTACCAGCGCCATTGGAGCGCGCCGGTTTCGGGGTCGTGCGATTCGATATAGCCCGGGATGTCGAGATCGTCGCCGCTGACTCCCGTGATCACGTGATCCTTGACGATTACCGGAGCGACCGATGCGTAATAAAACTGGTCGAGATCGCAGATTTCGGTATGCCAACGCTCCGTGCCGTCTTTGAGGTTCAACGAGACCAGGTTGCAATCGGGCGTTTCGAAGTAGAGATATTCGCCAAGGATTCCGACGCCGCGGTTGCCGATGTGCCAGCCGCCTTTGGAGTTCTGCCACGCGTAGTGCCAGATTTCGCGGCCGGACCGCGCATCGATGGCCCAGACGTGATCGGGAATGGTGAAGTACAGAACTCCGTTGACCTCGAGCGGAGTGCCCTTGATCACGTTGTTCGCCGCACCGCCACCGCCCGCTGGACCTGAGCCGGGGTTCGCGCGATGAACCCATGCGAGCGCCAGTGAACCGATGTTCGATGCGTTGATTTGGGACAGCGTGCTGTAACGGCGGCCCGAGTAGTCGCCGTTGTAAGGGGAAAG
>JADMIO011624627.1_pt1 | contig 26511 bp, 19 predicted proteins | sample 8958161 | NCBI WGS metagenome assembly JADMIO01 (sample SAMN16585339, study PRJNA669376) | soil metagenome | isolation source: Crop rotation soil | place: USA: Cullars Rotation, Alabama | collected 2011 | reverse complement strand
CCGCCGATAGCGTGGCCCAGGCGGCGGTGAAATCGGCTGAAGCCGCGCTGGCCGCGGCCCAGGTGGATGTGGACCGCGCCTTCGTCAAGGCGCCGATTTCAGGCCGCATCAGCCGCGCCGAAATCACGGTGGGCAATCTGGTGGGCTCGCCCACGGCCGCGCCGCAGCTTCTGGCCTCCATTGTTTCCGACAATGGCGTCTATGCCGATTTCGAGGTGGACGAGCAAACCTATCTCAATAACGTGCGCGGCCAAGCCAAGGATCAACCGATTCCGATTGAATTGACGGTGCGGGGCGACAGCCAGGCCCACGTCTATCAAGGCATCATCCAAAGCTTTGACAACCACATCAATGCCGGCTCGGGCACCATTCGCGCCCGCGCCCGCTTCGCCAACCAGGACGGCTCGCTGGTGCCCGGCATGTTCGTGTCGGTCAGGATGGGCGGCGGAACCCAGGCCAATGCGCTGCTGGTGCCGGAAACCGCGATCGGCAACGACCAAAGCAAGCGCTTTGTCTTCGTGGTCGGCCAGGGCGACAAAGCGGAATATCGCGAAGTGGCTTTAGGCTCCACGGTGGACGGCAGCCGCGTCGTGAGTTCCGGCCTCAAGTCCGGCGACCGCGTGATCTTGGATGGCCTTCAGAAACTGGCGCCCGGCGCACCGGTGGCACCGCATAACGTGCAAACGGCGCGCAACTAAACTCAACTAACCTGGGGCCGCGCGAGGGGAACACAATGAATCTGTCCAAATTCTTCATCGACCGGCCGATCTTCGCGGGGGTGATCTCAGTGATCATCTTCCTGGCGGGGTTGATCGCGATGACCCGGCTGCCGATCTCGGAATATCCCGAGGTCGTGCCCCCCTCGGTGGTGGTGACGGCGCGCTTCCCCGGCGCCAACCCGCAAACCATCGCCGAGACGGTGGCAACGCCGCTGGAAGAACAGATCAACGGCACCGAGAACATGCTCTATATGGGCTCTTCGGCGGCCAGCGACGGCACCCTCACCCTCACCGTCACCTTCAAGCTGGGCAGCGATCCCGACCTAGCCACCCAATTGGTGCAGAACCGCGTCAATCAGGCCCTGCCCCGCCTGCCCGAAGTCACCCGCGCCCTGGGCGTCACCACGGTCAAAAGCTCGCCTGATTTGACCATGGTGGTGCATCTCAAATCGCCCAGCGGCCGCTATGACATGCTGTATCTGCGCAATTACGCGGTGCTGAACGTCAAGGACCAGCTGGCCAAGATTGAAGGCGTCGGCAATGTGCAACTGTTCGGCAGCGGCGACTATGCCATGCGGTTGTGGCTGGATCCACAAAAAATCGCCGAGCTGGACTTGACCGCCAACGATGTCGTCGCGGCGGTGCGCAAGCAGAATGTCCAGGTCGCGGCCGGTGTGATCAACGGTCCGCCTTACGGCACCCGCAGCCAATTGCAATTGCCGATCAATGTCGAAGGCCGCCTCAGCGATCCCGAACAATTCCGCCAGATCGTGATCAAGAATGCCGGCGGCGTGGTGACACGGCTGGGCGATGTGGCGCGGGTGGAGATCGATGCTTCGCAGTACGGTCTGCGGTCCCTTCTCAACAATGACCAGGCGGTGGCGATTCCGGTGTTCCAGGCCCCGGGCTCCAATGCCATCCAGATTTCCGACCATGTGCGCTCCACCATGGAGGAGCTGAAAAAGAATTTCCCGGAAGGCCTGGATTATTCCATCGTCTATGACCCCACCGTTTTTGTGCGGGATTCGATCAAGGCGGTGATCCACACCTTGCTGGAAGCGGTGCTGCTGGTGGTTCTGGTGGTGATCCTGTTCCTGCAGACCTGGCGCGCTTCGATCATCCCGCTCTTGGCGGTGCCGGTTTCCATCGTCGGCACCTTCGCCGCCATGCTGGCGGTCGGCTTCTCGATCAACAATCTGTCGCTGTTCGGTTTGGTGCTGGCGATCGGCATTGTGGTGGATGACGCCATCGTGGTGGTGGAGAATGTCGAGCGCAATATCGAGGCGGGCCTTTCGCCCCGCGACGCCACCTTGAAGGCGATGTCGGAAGTGACCGGCCCGATCATCGCCATCGCCCTGGTGCTGTGCGCGGTGTTCGTTCCCATCGCCTTCATCAGCGGCTTGACCGGCGAGTTCTATCGCCAGTTCGCCTTGACCATCGCCTTTTCGACGCTGATTTCGGCCTTCAACTCCCTGACCTTGTCGCCGGCCCTGGCGGCCTTGCTGCTGAAAAGCCATGACGCGCCCAAGGACCGGCTGGCCCGGATCATGGACCGGACGTTGGGCGGCTTCTTCAAGGGGTTCAATCGGCTTTTCCACACCGGCTCGGAGAAATACGGCAAAGGGTTGGGCGGCATTTTGGTCCGCAAATCCGGCGCGCTGGTGGTGTATGGCGCACTGCTGCTGGCCACCTTCTTCCTGTTCCGCCTGGTGCCGCCCGGCTTTGTGCCGATCCAGGATAAGCAATATCTGGTGAGCTTCGCGCAACTGCCGCAAGGCGCCACCCTGGACCGGACCGAGGCGGTGATCCGCCAGATGACCGATATCGCGCTTAAGGACCCGGCCGTCGAAGGCGCCGTGGCCTTTCCCGGCCTCTCCATCAATGGCTTTATCAACAGCCCCTCGGCCGGCATCGTGTTCGCGACCCTAAAACCGTTCGACCAGCGCGGATCCAAGGATTCCGGCATGGCGGTGGCCCAGCGGCTGCAAGGTCAATTCGCCGGCATCAATAGCGCCATTATCGCCATCTTCCCGCCGCCGCCGGTACAGGGACTTGGCACCATCGGCGGATTCAAATTGCAGGTCGAGGACCGCACCGATCAGGGCGACGCGGCGCTGGCGAAGGTCATGCAACAGATTCAAATGAAGGCAGCCAAGGAACCGTCACTGCAAGGCGTGTTTTCCAACTTCTCCATCGGCGTGCCACAGCTCTTCGCTCATCTGGACCGTACCAAGGCGCAGCAATTGGGCGTGGATGTGCAAGGCGTGTTCGACACCATGCAGACCTATTTGGGCTCGATCTATGTCAACGACTTCAACCGCTTTGGCCGCACCTATCAGGTCATCGCCCAGGCCGACACGCCCTTCCGCTCCCGGCCTGAGGACATCGCCCAGCTGAAAGTGCGCAATGGCGACGGCCAGATGGTGCCCCTGGGTGCCGTGGTGAATGTCAGCGAAACCACCGGCCCCGACGCTGCCATGCGCTATAACGGTTTTCGCGCCGCCGATCTCAATGGCGGACCCGCCCCCGGTTATTCCACGGGCCAGGCACAGGCGGCGATCACCAAAATCCTGGACGAGACCCTGCCGCAGGGCATGCGTTATGAATGGACGGATTTGACCTATCAGCAGATCCTGGCGGGCAACACCGCGCTGCTGGTGTTTCCGCTTTGCGTCCTTTTGGTCTTCCTGGTTCTGGCCGCCCAGTATGAGAGCTTGTTCCTGCCGCTGGCGATCATCCTGATTGTGCCGATGTGCCTGTTCAGCGCCATCACCGGTGTGTGGCTGACCGGCGGCGACAACAACATCTTCACACAGATCGGCCTGTTTGTGCTGATCGGACTGGCCTGCAAGAACGCCATCCTGATCGTGGAATTCGCCCGCGAGCTGGAGTTGGGCGGCGAAACCACCCTGAAGGCCGCCGTGCAGGCCGCCCGGCTGCGGCTGCGGCCCATCCTGATGACCAGCTTTGCCTTCATCATGGGCGTGGTGCCGCTGGTTCTGTCGTCGGGCGCCGGCGCTGAAATGCGTCACGCCATGGGCATCGCGGTTTTCTTCGGCATGCTGGGCGTCACCTTCTTCGGCCTGTTCCTTACCCCGGTCTTCTATGTCCTGCTGCGCGCGCTGGAAAAGCGCGTGACACGTACCGAGAAAGTGCATCACCATGTCTGAGATCGCCAATAGCTTGGCGTTGAGTTTGGCCGCTTTGTTCGGATTGGCGGCGGCGCTGAATCTGGCGGCGCCGGGATTCCTGCGCCGGGCCTATGCGCGCTGGGACTTTCCGCGCGGCTTCTTTTATGTCGCCGGGACCGCGCAAGGCTTCGCCGCCCTGTTCCTGTTTCTGCCGCAAACCCGCATCTGGGGCGGCGTGCTGGGCGCGATGATCCTGTTCGTCGCCGTGATTCTGCTGCTGAACCGCGGCAAGTATGGCTATGCCGTGCCCGCCATGCTGTTGATGGTGGCGCTGGCACCGGCGATGGCTTGACCAGAGACTGGGATCAGGGCGGCAAAGTCTTAGGCGGGAAATTCTTCGCCAGATAATCGACAATGATGGGAATCTGATCGGCGGGAAGCTGGGCGCCGGCATTGACCATCTTGTGGACAACAGCATCCCAATCTTCGGCACTGTGGCCCGCTCCCGTCACTTGGGTGAGCGCATGGCAGGTACCGCAGACGGTTTCCACGGTCTGCTTGGCAGGACCATCAGGCAGCAAAGGTGCCTGGGCGAGAGCCGGCGAAACCGCAAAAAGACCGGCAAGAACCAACAATTTCCGCATGGGGGCAACCGTGTCGTGTCGCGATGAAATTAGCAGCGTTGCAGCATAAAATGCACGGACTATGATGCCGCGATGCCGACCTTGCTGGTGACCCATCCCGATTGCATCGCGCATGATCCCGGCCGGGGTCATCCCGAGGCACAGGCGCGCCTCTCCGCGATACTGGACATTTTCCGGGAAGCGGAATTCGCCGATGTTATGCGGCAGGAAGCGCCTTTGGGGAGCGAGGCCGACATCGCCCGGGTACACGATGCCGGCTTTGCCGGCGCCGTCCTGGCCGCGGTACCCGCGACGGGACATGCGGCGCTGGATGCCGACACCATCCTTTCGCCCGGCTCCGGCAATGCGGCGCTCAGGGCGGTCGGCGCGGTCACATCGGCTGTCGATGCCGTGATGGCGGGGAAGGCCAACAATGCTTTTTGCGCGGTGCGGCCGCCAGGCCATCACGCCGAACCCACCCATGCGATGGGCTTCTGTCTGTTCAATTCCATCGCCATCGCGGCGCGTTACGCTCAGGCGGTTCATGGTGTGAAACGCGTGGCGATTGTCGATTTCGACGTCCATCACGGCAACGGCACCCAGACGGTGGCGGAAAGCGACCCCAATCTGTTTTTCGCCTCCAGCCATCAATATCCGCTCTATCCCGGCACCGGGGCCGCCAGCGAGACTGGCCTGGGCAATGTGGTCAATACGCCGCTGGCGGCCGGTTCCGATGGCCGTGTGTTTCGCCGCGCCTTTGAGACACGCATTCTTCCCGCGCTAGACGCCTTCGCGCCCGAATTGCTGTTGGTTTCTGCCGGTTTCGACGCCCACCGCGCCGATCCGCTGGCCGGACTGGAACTGGAAGAAGAAGATTTCGCCTGGGTCACGGCGCGTCTGATGGAATGTGCCGCGCGCCACTGCGGCGGCAAACTCGTTTCGGTGCTGGAAGGCGGTTACGACTTGAAGGCCTTGGCAGGCTCGGCCGCCGCGCATGTCACGGCGTTGATGGGAAAAACCTGAAACCCGGCGCCGCCTACTTCTGCGTCAGCTCGGTCACCACCGCGTTGTTGTCATAGACCTTGCGCAAGGCTTCGGTAATCGCCGCGGTGGAAACCGAGACCGTGCGGTTCACCTTGGGATCAAAACCGAAGGACCCGCCCAAACTGTCGATATTGCCGTCGAAGGCCGCGCCCACCACCTGGCCCTTGGCATCGATCACCGGCGAGCCGGAATTGCCGCCGATAATGTCATTGTCGCTGACAAAATCGAAAACCGTATTGGTATCGACCTTGCCTTGCGCCTGTTGCCAGCGCGGCGCCAGATTGTAGGGAAACTGGCCGGTGGCCCGTTCCCACAAGCCGCCGAAGCGGGTGAAGGCGCCGACCGTCACGCCATTGTCGGTCCAGCCGCCGACTTTTCCGTAAGACAGCCTGAGCGAGAAGGTCGCGTCGGGATAGGTATTGGCGCCATAGACCGCAAAACGCGCCCTGGCGAGTTTCTGCGCCGCCTGGTCGATCGGTCCGCTGACGCGTGTCTCATAGTCCTTGCGTACGGCGCGGCTGGCGGCATCGGTGGCCAAAACGAAGCGGATCATCGGATCGTCGGACGCCTTGATGGCGGCCATTCCGCCTTCCCACAGCTTGCGGCGCAGCGCCGGATCGGAAAGCTTGGATTGCGCCAAGCGCGCCGACAGGGTTTCGGGCGAATCCTTGCCCAGGAATGTCTTGGTGCCCGGCGCGTCGGCGGTCAGATATTCGCGCAGCTTGGACAACCAGAATTCCAGCACCAGCTGTTCCACTTCCGGATAGACCGGCGCCACGTCGAGCAGCCGCTTCTCCAGCAACGGCAACTGGCTGTCGGTATATTCCGGCAGGCGCTCGCCATTGGGCTTGGCCTTTTCCTCGGCGGCGCGCACCAAGCCGCGGGCATAGCGGAACAGGTCCGAAGTGAAGCCGGCGCGCGTCTCCTGGAAACCATAAGCGCTGTAGAGAGCTTTCAGCGAGGTCTGCGCCCGCGCGATGTCGCTCCAGGGATCGCCGATCTCTTTTGCCAGGGCGGGATTCTTGGCCACCGCCTCGCGCAATTGCCGGTCGCCCTGGCGCTTGGCGGAAATCAGCGCCGGATCGACCAAGGCCTTCCACTGGCCGCTGAAGGCCTTGAAACTGTTCTCGATGCCGAACAGCCGGTCGTCGCCGATGCGCGCATGCTCGGCGCTTTCGGTGCTGAAGCGGATCAGGCGTCCGCGTAGCTCCGAAAAAAGCAGCAAGGTGCGCGGCAGTGAAAGATCGCGCAGGGTTTCCAGCTGTTCCGCCGTCAAAAGCCGTTGGGTACTGCCGGGATTGCCGGCGACAAATACCGGCTCGCCGTCCTTGGGTGGGGCGACGCTCCATTGCAGGTGATCGGGGCTGGCGATGGGCGCGCCCTTTTCATAAAGGCGGACAAAGGAAAAATCCAAATCGTAGCGGGGGAAGTTGAAATTGTCGGGATCGCCGCCGAAGAAAGCGGTCTGCAGTTCCGGTGCCACCACCAGCCGCACGTCGGAATATTTGCGGAAGACATAAAGCTTATACTGGCCGCCCTGATAGAGCGTAATCACCTGGCAGCGATACAGGTCTTGGCGGCCGGCACAGCCTTCCTTTTCCACCGCCGCGATCTCGGCATCGCGGGCCCTGACGAAATCCTGGCCGCTTTTGCCCGCCGCCGCATTGGTGATTTTGGCGGTGACGTCCGAGATGGTGGTCAGGATTTCGGCCTGCATGCCGGGGCAAAGCTTCTCATCCTCGCGGCGCGGCGCCGAGAAGCCGTCTTTGACATAATCTATCTGTGGCGTGGAGAGATTTTGCGCGCAATCGCGCACGCAGTGATGATTGGTAAGAACCAGTCCGCGGCCGGAGACCAGCGATGCCGAACAACCCGAGGAAAGACGCACCGCCGCGCCGCGCACGCGCGTCAGCCAAGCCTGGTCGATCGCCGTGCCGTATTTCGCGTTCACCGTGCCTGCGGGGAAATTGTCGAAGGTCCACATGCCTTCATCGGCTTTCGCCGCTGTGGCAAAAGCAGCAACCATTCCCATCAGGATCATGATCGGCAATCTCATAACAACCCCTCGACGTATCTCTCGGATAAGAATGCCCATGCTTGGGCGATTTTGCAAAGCCGTCAGGTTATTGTCAGGTTGGGAAAATCAAACCGGACCAGCCCATTACCGGTGGGCCTTATCAAAGGCACTGGTGCCGCAGATAGCCTATCTCCGATTGTGCCCCAATGCGCCACCGCTATAGTCGCAAGCGATGGTTTGAACACGGGCGGACTTGGTGGCTGGATTGCGTCAACTCAACCAGGGCAAAACAGGCAGCCCCTTGCGCCTGCATGGCACCATCGCACGGGACATCGGCATCGGCATTGTTTCGGGGCGGCTAAAGCCGGGCCAGACACTGACGGGAGAAATCGACTCCAGCGCGAAGCTAGCGGTTTCGCGCACGGCCTACCGTGAAGCCCTGCGGATATTGGCGGCGAAAGGCCTTGTCGAATCGCGGCCCAAGGTCGGAACCAAGGTCAGCGAACAAAAGAGCTGGCATCTGCTGGATCCCGATGTCGTTGGCTGGACTTTTGCCAACGAACCCGACTGGCTGATGCTCAAGAACCTGTTCGAGCTTCGCGACATTGTGGAGTCCCATGCCGCCGCGCTCGCCGCCATCCGGCGCAGCGAGGCGCAGCTCAGGCGCATGCGCCAAGCCCTGGACGCGATGGCGCGCCACACATTGGCGACGGAAGCAGGCCGCGACGCGGACAAGGAGTTTCACAGCACCCTGCTGGAGGCGAGCGACAACGCTTACATCATTTCCCTGACGACCGGCATGAACGCCGCCGTCGTGGTCACCACGATTTTCAAGCAGCGCCTGCGCCCCCTGCGCCGCGATCCCATTCCCGATCATGCCAAGGTGCTGGACGCGATCGCCGCCAAGGATCCGCAGCGTGCCCGCAAGCGCATGAGCGAATTGATCCAACTCGCGCTGGAAGATACGCCGGCAGTGAATGCACCCAGGCTGCTGAAATCAAAGACGTCGTAAGGCCGATTCGGCCCGGCGCCTTACCAGCGCCACAGAGATGACTTTTTCAGGCGTATTTGTGCCCCAATTCACCCGCATTGCCGCTCGATAAAAGTTCCATCATTCAACGACAGGTCGAATGATGAGACTGTGCATGCGAGATTGGTTGTATTTGGAACTCTTCTCAGTCTTTGGCTGCGGTTCCATTGGCCAAAAAAGCAGCGGTAAGACCAGCTTTTCAGCGCGTCGCGTTCACGCGCGCACATCTCACAAAACATTTCAGGTGGATGGTAAAAATCCTAATAGCCATGCGGGTCTTATCCATGCCACATGCTCGCATTAACCAGTGTGTTCTACGTCCGCGTATAGCGCTTCCAATGGAGTGGGGAACATTTTCGGCACCGGCCTGTTGCGCACCACTTCCCTGATCCGGCGCGGAGATGGCCCAGCTAGGTTTCATCTTATAGCTGCGCGACGCAGCGCCAGACGCAAACGCGCACTCCTGCTCACACCCTTGGTCATCGGAGCGCTTGTCCTGGCGGTGGGGCCAGGCCGCGAAGCCATCAGCAGAGTGAGCCGAGAAAAAATCATCGCCGCGCTGAAGGACCCACTTTCGCTTTTTGCCGACCGCTCGCCCGGCGAACGCCGTCCCGGCGCGTTGCTTGCGAGCAAGAAGGGTGGCCCGCATGAGCGGGTTCTTTCCACCGTGCGCGATCGGCCGCAAGCCGGCGATGTGCCGCCGGCGGCGGACAATCCCATTTTCACACCCGTGCCACCGCTGTTTGAATCAAGCTCGGGCGCACCACCGCCCGGGGGCCCGCCCGCCTCGGGACCACCTTTTTCCGACACGCCTTTCTTATTTCCGGGCCCGCCTCCAGGTGCGCCGCCCAGTGGCATACCGCCGGAAGGAACACCTCCAGGCGGCATACCGCCTGGCGGAACGCCTCCAGGTGAAACACCTCCAGGCGGCATACCGCCAGGTGGAACGCCCCCAGGTGAACCGCCTCCTGGCGGGCCGCCGGAAACGCCCCCCATACCCATCCCCGAACCCGCGACCTGGACAATGATGCTTCTGGGCCTGCTTGCCGTGGGCGCAGCGATGCGCGCGGCTCGCCGATCGCGATAGGTATAGCGTGCCCGGACTCTTGCGATATCTGTTGCTGTCTGTGTTCCTGGCCGCCACGGGCGCGGTGGCGGCGCCACAATCTCGAATCTGGTATTCGCCAAACGACTATCCGCGGCTCGCCTTGCCAGACGGCCGGTCGGAAATCATCCGCAGTGTGCTCAACATCACCCAGCGCATGCAGTTCGGCGACTTCGTCTGGAACGAGGATCGCATTCCCCATGGCGCGGTATGGGTGCGCATCGATCTTGCCAGGCAATTGCTGTCAGTGTTCCGCGGCGGCCATGAGATCGGTTCCGCCGTCATTCTGTATGGCTCCGACGGCAAGGCCACGCCCACCGGAAGCTTCACCATTCTCGAAAAAGCTCAAAACTACCATTCGCGAACTTACGATGCGCCGATGCCATACATGCTTCGCTTGACCAGCGATGGCGTGGCCATCCATGGCAGCAATGTCCGCGAAGGCTGGGCCACCCATGGCTGCATCGGAGTTCCAACACAATTCGCGCGCCTGCTGTTCCGCGCGGCAAAAAAAGGCGATCCGGTCGTAATCATTCCCATGACGCCGGGAACCAAAAAAGCCTAGAAATACAGGGCTTCCCCGCATTCGATAAAATTCGAACGATGTCTTTGGACATCCCCTAACCACGTATCTCCACGCCGTCTAAACCCCGGAAAGGGAAGACTTCTGCCGCAATGCAGAAGCTTTCTTTTCCCCCAGGCCGCTGGAAAAAGCGGATGATGGCGTGCGCGGTTGTTCTCACCGCGCCCTTTATCATGGGCACAATGCCGCCAATGAGTTTCGATGATCGCATTCTGGCGGCCCACAATCAGGAACGCTTGGCGTTGGGCCTTGAGCCGCTAAGTTGGAATCAGGCGCTGGCCCAATCGGCGCAACAATGGGCCGATCATCTGGCGCAGACCGGCCGCTTCGAACATGCCCCCGAAAATCGCACTGTGCCGGAGGGCGAGAATCTGTGGGCCGGCAGCAAAGGCTATTTCGCGCCCGAAGCCATGGTCGATGCCTGGATCCGGGAAAAAAAATTCTTCCGCCCCGGCCTGTTTCCCGACAACAGCATCACCGGCAAAGTGGAAGATATCGGCCACTACACACAGGTGGTCTGGCGCGCCACCAAGCAAGTGGGCTGCGCCCAAGCCGCCAGCGCTGCTGAGGACATCCTCGTCTGCCGCTACGCCGAAGCCGGCAATTACCGGGGCGAACAGCCCTTTTAAGGCTCAGCGCTTGGGAAAGCGCGTGAAGACATAATCCTTCCCCGCCACTTTGGTGTGACAGGCAAAGCCGCAACCCGCACCCGTGCCCAGCGGCGTGAGGCTGTCGGACGCGGCATCATAGTTGAGTTGGCCATAGCCCCATCCGCCGGTGCTGGCGAATCTCTTGCTGTCCTTGGCCATCAAATCCAGATCATGCAGCGAGCCCGGCACCAAGGCGGGAAAACCGTCCGGACTCTTTATCGCGTTCCAATGCATCTTGACCATCTTCACGCCGTCTGGGAATTTCTTGCCATCGGCGGGAAGACCCGACCTGTACGCTTCGATCATGGCGGGATTGCCCACGATCACGGCGAGTATCTCTCCTTGCTGGCTGGCACCGATCACCTGCCAGGTTTCGTATCCCTTGAACTCGGAAAGCGCCAAGCCATCCGGCACTTTCGCGGTGTCCTTGTTCTGCTGGGCAATGGCTGCGCCGCCAAGTGCGGCAAGAATTGTTGAACCGACCGCGATCACGGCTATCTGAAGTCTGGAAATGCGCGACATGAAGCCCTCCACGCCTGGAGCCGGAGGAATTTCCGGCCCTTCTCAAATCTTTCGAGGAATGCTGTGGGATAACGAGCGCACGAACGGCAGAACCATGTGAAGTATCGCGCGGGCCGTCAATACTCTTGTGATCCTTCGCCGTCCGTGAGCAAGACCCGCATGCCGAAATGGTCATTCGTTGGGCAATGCGCGCAAGGAGCTGGGGTGTGGCTGTTGCCAACACACAAGCGGCATGCCTGAATAGTGTCATCTGGGCCGGGGACCTGTGTGGCTGAGCCTGACAAAGTCTTCGCGAAATGCGCGTGGCGGCTGATTCCGTTCATCATGCTGCTCTATGTCGTGGGCTTTATCGACCGGTCGAATGTCGGCTTTGCCGCCCTCACCATGAACCGCGATATGGGATTTTCGGATGCGGTCTACGGATTGGGCGCGGGCATCTTCTTTCTGGGTTATCTCACTTTTCAAATTCCCACCGCCATCCTGCTGGCGCGGGTCGGCGCGCGGCGGGTGATTTTCTGCGTCATGCTGGTCTGGGGCCTGGTTTCCGCGGGCAATGCTTTCATGCAAGGGCCCACCAGCTTCTATCTGCTGCGTTTTCTGCTGGGCGTGGCCGAGGGCGGCTTCACCCCCAGCATGATTTTCTATTTGACCTTGTGGTTTCCGCCCGCTTATCGCGGCCGTTTCATCGCCATCTTCTGCAGCGCTATTCCCATCGCCGGGATCATCAGCGGGCCGCTGTCCGGCCTTCTTCTGGGCATGGACGGAATCGCCGGTCTGCATGGCTGGCAATGGCTGTTTCTGATCCAGGGCCTGCCCGCCGCCCTGCTGGCCTTTGTCGTGTTCAAGGTCCTGCCGGACAATCCCTCCCAGGCAGGGTGGCTGGACGAGGCCGAGAAAAGTACCATCGCCGCGAGCCTGACCGCCGGAACGCCGCCACCGGATCGCAGTGTGAGTCAGGTACTGCTGGATCCGCGCTTGATACTATTTGGCCTCGCCGGCCTGTGCTCGGCCATTGCGCTGTATGGCATCAATCTGTGGCTGCCACAGATCATCCAGGCGATGGGCTTTTCCAACCGCGCCACGGGTTTTGTCGCCGCCCTGCCCTATGTGGTCAGCATGATCGCGATGATCGCCTGGGGGCGCTTGAGCGATGCGCGCAACAACCGCATCTGGGACACCGCCCTCACGATGCTGCTGGCGGCGGCGGCGCTTGCCGTTGCCGGCTTCAGCGCCAACTATTTGGTGGTTCTGGCCGCCCTTTCCATCGCCATGGCCGGCGGCTTGGCCGGCATCGGGCCCTTTCAGAGCATGCTCTCCTCTTACGCGCGCGGCGCTGCCGCCGCGAGCGGATTGGCGCTGGTCAATACCATCGGCACCTTGGGCGGATTTTTCGGCCCCAATATTGTAGCGGCGCTGAAAAGCTGGACCGGCGGCTTTGGCCTCGCCATCGTGGCGCTGGCTGGCGCGCAGCTGTTGGCCGCGATCATCGTGCTGGCGGCCGGGCGAGCTCTTAGCGCATCTCCTGGATCGCGCCAGACGCCATCTCGGTGACCCGCGCCAGGGCGTCCGGTTGGTAGAAGGCGATCCGCGCCTGATACACGTCGCGCCCGAAGCTTTCGGGTTTGGGCAGATAGGTCGTGGTGCCATCCGACAGATTGAGAACCGCGACGGTGGTGTCGGGAAATTGGCGCCTGAGATCGATCTGGAACTGGCTGTAGCACTCCGCCGGAGTCGAGACCAAAAAGGCTTCGCCCAGCCGCCAGACGGTGAAATGGAAATCGCTGTTGGGCCCGTCGCCCACTTGGGCGCGGCGCGCCAGGCTGCGCTCCAACCGCTCGATAGCATAGCGTTCGGTGGCACTCGCCAATTGAGCTTCCAATTCCTCGCGCGATGGGAAAGGCAGCAGCGGAAATTGCGTGGTCAAAAACCGTCCCGACAATTGGGCGCTGACGTCCGATCTGGGCGTGAGCCGCCATATCCCCAGCGGGGTGCCGGATTCTTCGACGCCCTGATAGGTGAGCTCCTGCCCGGGCGGAAACATACCGCTTAAAACCGAAAGCGCGGCATAGCCCAGCTCCCGCCCATTCTGGTCGGCGACTTCGGTTTGGGCCTCATAACTGCGCCGCGGGGTCAGATCGCCGGATGCGCCATGCATAAAGACGCACATCGCCCCGCCGGTATCACGCTCCACCACTTCGCGCATCGCCCCGATATAGTCGGGCGAGAGCAGCCGGTTGCCGCCTCCCATGGAGACGGGATGGCAGGCATAGTTGACGATGGTGGCCCTGATCTTGCCGCACTCATCGGTGATCCGCCCCACCAGCACCGTGTCGTCGGCTTTTTCGGTGAGGTTCAAGCCGCAAATGTCGCGCCCGCTTGCGGGATCCACCGCGTCGCGGTTGAAGGCCAGGCCGCAGCGGCCATAGGCCCAGCTCATCACACCGTCCGCCAGACTTTCGCGCGCCTGTTCGACAAGGCCGATGCATATGGGTGCGAGCCCATCGAGATAGGCGGTGAGCAGCTCGCCACCGGCACGGTCACCGGTGCGCCGGGTCAGGACCGGCAGGCTGTGGGAATGGGAAGGATGCAGCATCAACTGTTCGGGCTTCAGCCCAAAGCGCTCCAGGATCGCGGCCCGGATGGCGGCGACTTCGCCATCATCGGCGCAGCAGGAATCCATGGTGAGGAAGACCAGTTCGCTATCGCCGCTGTGAAACACCAGGCAACTCGCCACCGCCGGGCGATGCACGCCTTCCGCCACATCATGCTTGGCGCTTCCCCAAGTGCGCGAATAGATGCCGATTGGGGGTGTTACCGTGGTTCTCGCGGTGCCGATACGCCCGCGAAATTCGGCATGTTTCAGTTTGGGCGGCATCGCTGTCTCCGGCGGTTTGTGAGGCCAAAATATCGCAGAATTGATGCGGCCAAAAGCCCGCGACGCAAGCCTTCGCGTCTGTTATGACTCTAGGTGCAAGGACGGGGTGGGCTGATGGATCGTCGGCATCTGTTGAAAAACTCCCTAGCACTAGGCGGCGTTCTGGGCCTGGGAAATGGTCTGAGCGGCTGTGCCGCCACGCCGCCCGCCCCAGCGCCCGTGCCCGCCAAACTGGCGTCTTCGACACCCTGGATGGACCGGCCGCCGCTGCTGGCGCCGATCCGCGCCCATACCGACCGGATTTTCGACATCAAGGTCTGCCTCAGGCCGTTCCGCACCAAAGGGCCCAATCTGGATGTCGAGCATATCGGCGATGCCATGATCGTCCACAATTACGGCCATGGCGGCAGCGGCTGGTCGCTGTCTTGGGGCTCGGCCGACATGGCGGTGCAAAAGGCCATGTCCCGCAGCCCGCGCCAGATCGCCGTGGTCGGCAGCGGCATCATCGGCCTCACCTCGGCCATTACCGCCCAGCGGGCGGGCGCCCAGGTCACCATTTATACCCGCGAGCTGCTGCCGCGCACCCGTTCGGTGCGTGCCAATGGCGCCTGGACGCCGAGTTCGCGCATCGCCCTGGAATCGGAAGCGCCCGCAAATTTCGGCGAGACCTGGGAACAGATGGCGCGCATGTCCTGGAAGAACCTGCGGCCCTATGTCGGCATGAGGGGCAATCCGATCGCCTTTTTCGATCATTATTATTTGTCCGATCTTCCCGAAGGACAGGTCGCGCCGCCCGATCCCAATGTGCCGCCGCTGCCGCCGCCGACTTGGACCGGTGCCCCCGCCAAAAACGCCGACTTCGCCCATTATGATGAACGCATCCGGGATTTAACGCCGCGCTCCCAGCCTTTGCCGGATGACGTCAACCCGTTTCCCGTCAAATCTGTGCGGCGCGCCACCAGCCTGCTCTTCAATTTCACGGAATATGGCCACATCCTGACCAGCCAGTTTTTCGCCGCCGGCGGCAAGATCGTGATGCGCGACTTCCATTCCCCTTCAGAATTGGCGCATCTGCCGGAGAAGGTGGTGATCAACTGCCCCGGTTTCGCCGCGCGCGACTGGTGGAAGGACAAGGCCATGATGCCGGTGCGGGGCCAAACCGGATGGTTGATTCCGCAGCCGGAAGTCCAATACGGCCTGACCTATCGCAGCGTCCAGGTCCTGTCCAAGAGCGACGGAATCATGGTGATCGCGCTCGAACATGGCGACATGAAGGGCTACAACAATGGCGACGAATCCCCCAACCGCGCGGAATCGGAACGGGCGGTCCGGGTGATCGAAGAGCTTTATTCCCGTTTCCCTATCAACCCCGTGTAACGACGGAAAAAGACGATGCGGTACAAAATCTGTTCGGCTTTGATGGTTTTCATGGCGATGTCGCTAGGCGCCCAGGCACAGCCGCGCCAATCGGTTTGGGACGGTGTTTACACCGAGGAACAAGCCAGCCGCGGCCAGACCTTCTATCAGCAAAGCTGTGGCCGCTGTCATGGCGCCAACCTGGCCGGCACCTTTGAAACGCCGCCGCTGATGGGCCGCTTTATTCCCTATTGGGCGGGCACGACCATGGATGTGATGTTCGACTATGTCAGCACCGCCATGCCGCTGGACCGGCCGGGCTCGCTGGGGCCGACCGCCAATGCCGCCATTGTCGCCTATCTTCTCAAGGCCAACGGCTTTCCCGCCGGGACAAAGGAATTCGGCACAACGGCGGACCTGCAGAAGAGCATCAACTTCGAGGCCGCGCCGCCCAAGACAAAAAAGAGAGCCCGATAACTCTCAGACGGATCCCATTGCCGGATCGCTGACGCTGTTCTTTCCCGTCTCCAGCCGGCCGGCAAAACGGCGCATAAATCCCTGCGCCGTCGACAAAGTGAGATCGTACCAGTTGCCGCTTTTGGACACGTCCCGGCGCACCAACTGGGTACCGTGGGCCGCAAGCTGGAAACTTTTTGTCCCCGCAGGTCCGTAAATTTTGGATTCAAGCGAGAGATACACCGGCGCTTGGTTTGGATTGGTTAGCCGCAACTCGATCGCGCGTGCCGCCGTCAGATAGTTTAACGCGACATCGATTTCGGGGGCCTTGCCGACAAATTCACGGACAAAGCCATTCGGCCCCAACACCCACAAATCATATCTACCATCTCCCTGCCAGCGATCGGTCAGCGAACCACCGGCTTCAACCGTGTAGCGGCGCGGAATGCGCTCCAGATGGGCGCGGTCATAGACATGAAAGACAGCGCCCGCGCTTCCTTCATTGCGGAACGTCAAACCAAGCGATGCGTTTTGGCGCGCGGCGTCCACATGCAGCACATAGGGCACCGGTCTTGAAAGCCGGGTGCCGCGCTCCTGAAACAGCTTCTGGGGCGTGGCGGGAGGCTCCGGTTTGGGCCGCTTTTGTGCTTGGGCCACCAAGCTGGCCGACCCCGCGGCATCCGGCAAGGGCGGCGCAGCGCTATTGGGGGAAACAAAATCGAACGCCGACAGCAGGTCGCCGCAAACGGCGCGATGCCAGGGACTGATACCGGGCACAAAAATGCCAAAACGCTTTTCGAGAAACTGGCCGACAGATGTGTGATCGAAGACTTGGCTGCTGACCCAACCGCCCTTGCTCCAAGGCGAGATGACATACATCGGCACCCGGGGGCCAAGGCCCCAAGGCCGAATGGTACCGGACACCGTATCTTCGGCCAGCAAATGCCGCCGCTCCGTATCGGAAAAATACAGACCATCAAGCTTCAAACTCGCGCCGCCCGCCAACGAGCCGTTGGCATGAAAAGACGGCGGCGCGGGCGGCGGCACATGATCATACATGCCGTCATTTTCATCGAAGGTCAGAAACAGCGCCGTGCCGCTCCAAGTCGTGGGATTCCCGGTCAAGGCATCCAGAACCTTGGCGGTGAATTCGGCGCCCTGTGCCGGGCTCGACGGACCGGGATGCTCCGACCACAGCATCGGGGGAAGTATCCAAGAAACCTGCGGCAGCTCACCCTTGCGCGCATCCTCGGCAAAACGCTCCAAGGACCAGTGACTCATACCCTTTTCATAAAGCGGCGAGCCCGGTTTTGCATTTCGGAAACTCTCAAAGGCCAGGCCGCCATGCATCGCCCCGGTCCAATTGTCGTTGGGGTCCTGATAGATGCGCCAACTGATACCCGCTGTTTCCAGGACATCGGGAATTGTCGGCCAAGTCAGAGACGAACCGGCATAGCTATAGCCAGGCTCCGGCAGCGCACCCTTTATCCAGCAGCGCAGATTGTCCGGCTCGGAATTGGCCGCGGTGCCATTTTCACCGCGCGCGCGGGCGGCAGGATCGGCATTGGTCCCCGACCAGAACATGACTCGGTTGGGATCGGTGCCTGTGGTCACGGAACAATGATAGGCGTCGCAAATGGTAAAGGCTTCCGCCAGGGCGAATTGATACGGCACATCCGCCCGGCGGTAGTGACCCATGGAAAATTGGGTTTTGAATTTGGGCCAAAAGCCGAACTTGCCCTGGTTCCAGGCCGCCTGCGCGTCACGAAAACTGTGCGGCGTGTCCGGCACCCGCAGGGCGCTGGTGGTTGCGGTATCCAGATGATAGGGCGGTATTTCACGCGCGCCGTCGGACTGAAACCAGACGGGCTTGCCGCTTTCGAGCGGAACGGGATGGCGGTCGCCAAAGCCGCGCACGCCCTTCATGGTACCAAAATAATGGTCGAAGCTGCGATTCTCCATCATCAGGATCACGACATGGCGCACATCCCCGATGGTGCCGGTCTTTTGGCTGGCGGGAATGGCCAGGGCGCGCTGGATGCTGGGGGGAAACAGGCTTCCCACCGCCACGCCGGCACCGCCCGTGATGAGATCGCGACGGCTGGGCATCAGGCCAAATCGATCGCGTGTTTTTTCAGGTCCGCCAGGGAGCAGTAATCCAGCGCGCCCATATGGGTGGCGCGCAAGATAACCCGGGGCGCGCAATTGGCGTCCAAGGCTTCCTGCCAGCGCGGCGCGCAAAGGCACCAGCGGTCCTTGGGCTTCAACCCCGGAAAGCCGTAATCGGGCAATGGCGTCGACAGGTCATTTCCCCGCATTTTCGAAAACTGCAAAAACTCTTCCGTCACCTCGACGCATACGGTGTGGCTGCCGACATCCTGCGCAGATGTGTCGCAACATCCGTTTCGGAAGAACCCGGTTCGAGGCGCCATGGAGCATGGCTGGAGCGGCTCCCCGAAGACATTACGGGACGGACGGGGCCCGCGGCCAAAATCCTTCGGCTCTATCGACATGGACGTAAAATCCTATCCGCCAATCAACCCGGCCCCTGCCCTGGCTGTGCCAATTAAGCTAAGATTACAGCTGCCCGGCAAGGGCCAAAAAGGGCGCGCCAAGACGTGCTGAAACAAAAAGCCAAGCTGGCCAGGCTATTTGCGGTCTTCTTGATGGCCGCTTGCGCCGGTAACGCGGCCGCCCAGAGCCCAGACAAGAACAGCCCGCACTATAAGAACGACCCATCCTGGCCCAAGCCGTTTCCCAATCGCTGGGTGATCGGCCAGATCGGCGGGCTGTTCGTCGATTCGGGCGATCACATCTGGGTGCTGCAGCGGCCCCTGCCCTATGCGTTGGATGAGACGGGCGCCAAGCATGATCTTGCGCCCGCCGAACGGATGCCGTCGGTGCTGGAATTCGATACCGAGGGCAATATCCTTAGATCCTGGGGCGGACAGGGCCATGTGCCAGACTGGCCAAAATCCGAACATGCGCTTTGGCGCGACGCGGGCGGCAATGTGTGGATCGGCGGCAATGCGCCCGGTGATCGCCAGGTGCTCAAATTCTCCTCCGACGGAAAACTGCTGCTTCAGATCGGTCGTCCGACCAAGGCGCCGCGCAACAATCAGGACACCAGTATGCTGGGGCAGCCCGCCGGCATTGCGGTGGATGATGCGGCGCATGAGGTCTATATCGCCGACGGTTATCTGAACAACCGGATTGTGGTCTATGATTCCGACACGGGGAAATTCAAGCGCGGCTGGGGTGCTTACGGCATACCGCTGGACAAGGTGGTCAACGCGCCCGAACCGCCTCCCACCTCCAACTATGTGCCCGAGGGTCCCGCCTATGTTCCGGGCGAGCCGCCGGAGGATTATTTCCGCACCCCGGTTCATTGCGTGCGGATATCCACGGACGGCTATGTCTATGTCTGCGACCGGCGCAATGACCGGATTCAGATATTCACCAAGCAGGGCAAATTCGTGAAGGAATTCCTGGTGCACCGGGAGACGCGCGGCTATGGCTCGGTATGGATCCTCAATTTTTCGCGCGACCCGCAGCAAAAATATTTACTGGTCGGCGATGGCGTTAACCAGCGTGTGTGGGTTCTCGATCGCCAGACCGGCCGCGAGATATCACACTTCGCCGAAGGTTATCTGCACACCGTGCATCAGGCGGGACTGGATTCGCGCGGGAATTACTACACAGGCGATGTCGGCTTCCCCCAGCCCGGCGCTCCTATACTGGGCAACGGCAAGACGCTTCAGAAATTCGTTCAGGAATAGGCTTTAGCCGAACAACCAGCCTGCCAGCCTGGCAGGAAGCCAACGGTCGGCGAGGATTTGATGCGCCGCATTGTGACCCGGCGCCCCCGTGACGCCGCCGCCCGGATGGGTGCCGGCGCCGCACATATAAAGGCCCTTGAGCGGCCCACGATAGGCGCCATAGCCCAGAAGTGGCCGTGCCGACCAGAGTTGATTGAGCGACATGGCGCCATGCATGATGTCGCCGGCGGTCAGGCCGAACTTGCGCTCCAGATCGAGCGGCGAATGAATCTGCCGGGCGATGATCGAGGCTTTGAAATTCGGCGCATAGTCATTGACGGTGTCGATAATGCGATCGGCCGCGGCTTCGCGCAGATCATCCCAAGTCCTGCCATCCGGCAATTGCGGAGAAAATTGCTGGCAAAAGAGACTGGCGACGTGTTGGCCCGGCGGCGCCAAACTGTCGTCTACCGTCGAGGGGATCAGGATTTCCACAATCGGCTTTTGCGACATGCCGGATTGTTTGGCATCGCTGAAGGCGCGGTCCATATAATCGAGCGTGGGCGCGATGATGATGCCGCTTTGGTGATGCTCTCCTGGCTCGGGCAGGCAGGCGAAACGCGGCAGTTCCGACAGCGCGACATTCATGCGGAAGGTTCCCGATCCCATTTTGAAGCCGCGCATGCGGCGGCGGAATTCGGGCGAAAGATCGGACGGCGCGATCAGCCGGTCGTAAAGAAGCCTGGGGCCGACATTGGACACGATAAGACCGCAGGCGATTTCCTCGCCGGATTCCAGCCGGACACCCGCAACCTTTCCGCCCTCGGCAAAAACCTGCGCCACCGGCGCTTCCAGGCTGATGTCCACCCCCAACCCCTCGCAAGCGGCGCGCATCGCCTGGGTGATCGCCCCCATGCCGCCCAGGGCATGACCCCAGGCGCCCTTTTTGCCGTTCACCTCGCCGAAGCAGTGATGCAGCAGCACATAGGCCGATCCCGGCGTATCCGGGCTGGCATAGTTGCCGACCACCGAATCAAAGCCGAAGGCCGCTTTCACCGCCTCGCTTTCGAACCAGGCATCCAGAAACCCACGCGCGCTTTTGGTGAAGAGATCGAGCGCATCGCGCTGATGGGATAAGGAAAGTTTTGAAAGCTTGCGGCTCTGTTTGACGGCTGCGATCACGGCGGAAATTCCGTCGCCGGCATTGGGCGGGGTTTTCAGCGCAAGACCGCGCAACACATCCGCCACCACCTCCAGCATGTTGTAATAGTCCGGCAGAACCTCGGCATCGGCTTTCGAGAATTGGCGGAATTCGGCCCTAGTACGTTCCAACCCACCACCGAGCTTGAGATAACGCCCGTCGGCCTGAGGCAGGAAGTTGGAGATCGGCCGCTCTACCACCCGCAAACCGTGATGGGCCAATCGCATGTCGGCGATCACCTTGGGATTGAGCAGGCTGACGGTATAACTGGCCACCGAATTGCGAAAACCGGGATGAAATTCCTCGGTCACCGCAGCGCCGCCGACCAGCGCGCGGCGTTCCAGGATGCGGACTTTCAGGCCGGCGCGTGCCAGATAAAAGGCACAGACCAGCCCATTGTGCCCGCCGCCGACAATGACCGCATCATGGATGGCCACGGAATTCCTTCATGGGGATCAACGGCGCGCGAAAATGCGCGCCCTGAACTGTGCACGAAAATTCCAAACCGGGCGACGCTGGAAAAATGGTGGTGGGGCTCTGCGCCATTTTCAGGCCCAATATTTTTGGGCAAATACGGAAAAATCCGCGAAAACAGCTCCGCCAACGGGCGTCAGCCCGATTTCACAAGCCTTTTACGGGGAAAATCCCTCCCAATCCGGCCTCAACTAGCAGGGAAAATCGGCCCCAAACTGGCCACACCGGTTATGCTGCCGGCGCGATAATAGGGCGGAGAGCCGTCATGGCCGAAGAAAGCGCTAAACCGGCAGGTCCCGACCTCACCCAGGGAATCGCACGCGACTCCCTTCCAGAAGGCGGCATGCTGGTTGGCCATGTCGGCGAAGAAGACGTGCTGCTGGTGCGGAACAACGCAGACATCTTCGCTCTTTCTGCCCATTGCACGCATTATCATGGCCCGCTCGCCGAAGGGCTGGTGGTGGACGGCACCATTCGCTGCCCCTGGCATCACGCCTGCTTTGACCTGCGCAGCGGCGAGGCGCTGCGCGCCCCGGCGTTTGAGCCACTCGCCTGCTGGAAGGTCGAACAGCAAGACGGCCACATTTTTGTGCGCGAAAGGCTGCCGAAGCCAAGCCCAAACTTGCGCAGCACATCCAAGATACCGGGAAAAATTGTCATCGCAGGCGGTGGCGCGGCCGGCTTCGCGGCGGCCGAAATGCTCCGCCGCCTGGACTATCAGGGTGACGTCATCATGCTCAGTGATGACCCAGCTCCGCCCGTGGATCGCCCCAATCTGTCCAAGGATTATCTGGCCGGCAGCGCGCCCGAGGAGTGGGTGCCGCTGCGCCCCGATGCCTACTATGCCGAGAAGGGAATTGACCTGCGCCTGGGCGTCCGGATCGGGGCCATCGATCCACGCGCCCGGCACGTGGTGCTGGCCGACGGCGGCACGATTTCCTACGACCGGCTCCTGCTCGCCACCGGTGCCGAGCCGGTTCAGCTTGCCATCCCGGGAGCCGCGCCGTCGGATGTCTTTACCCTCCGCAGCCTGGCCGATTGCCGGCGGATTATCGCCCGTGCCCAGACCGCGACCAAGGTTTTGGTGATCGGTGCCAGCTTCATTGGCCTGGAAGTGGCCGCTTCGCTGCGCGCGCGCGGGTTGGAGGTCCATGTGGTCGCGCCCGAGAAGCGGCCCATGGAGAAGATTTTGGGGCCACAATTGGGTGATGTCATCCGCGCGCTGCATGAAGAAAAAGGCGTGCGCTTTCATCTGGAAAACACCGTCAACGCCTTTGAGGCAGGGCACGCCACCCTCAAGGAAGGGACGCGGCTGGAAGCTGATTTTGCCGTAGCAGGTGTGGGCGTGCGGCCGCGCATCCAGCTGGCGGAAGCTGCCGGTCTTGCCCTCGACCGGGGCGTGGCCGTGAATCGCTATCTGCAGACCAGCGTCCCGGACATCTATGCCGCCGGTGACATTGCGCGCTGGCCTGACCGGCATAGCGGTTCATCCATTCGCGTCGAGCATTGGGTCGTAGCAACGCGGCAGGGGCAGACAGCCGCGCGCAACATGCTGGGTCTAGGAGAAGAATTCACCAGCGTTCCCTTCTTCTGGAGTCAGCATTACGACATCTCGATCAATTATGTCGGCCATGCCGAAAGCTGGGACGAGATGGCTGTCGAAGGCGACCTTCTGGCCAAGGATGGCTTGGTCCGCTTACGGCGCGGCGGCAGCACACTGGCCGTGGCATCCCTCTTCCGCGATCTGGAAAGTCTGAAGGCCGAAGTGGCGATGGAGCAAATGGCTGATCGCTGAAAGTCCATTGCACGTCGCTGCTCCTGGCGTCAGGCCCGCTTATGCGCCCGGTAAGCTATACCGCTATAGATTCCAAGACCGGCCAGGTTCCAGGCGGCGAAGAACAGTTGGGTTCTGGGCGGCAAACTTAGAAACAGATAGAAGCAGCCCAATATCGCAGCCGGTCCGATGAACCAAGCTGCGCGGATCCGAAATGGCCGTTCCCAATTGGGCTCTCGGCGGCGCAAAACCAGCATGCACAGGGCGACCGCCATGAACGCCAGCAATGTCCCGGCGTTTGCGAGAGCTGCAATCTGGTCGAGCGGGACCACGCCTGCGAGCACACCGACGATAACAGCAGTGATCCAAGTAATCCGGATGGGTGTACCGGTACGGTTATTAATCGTGGCGAAGGTGCGAGGCAGTAATCCGTCACGGGCCATCACAAAGAAGATACGGCTCTGGCCGTACAAAAAGGCCAATATCACCGTGGGCAACGCAACCACGGCCGCAGCCCCAATAATCACCGCGGCGCCACCTGCTCCCAGCTTGCGCAGGATGAGGGCCAAAGGTTCAGGGCTATGGGCATATTCCGTGAAAGGCATAGAGCCAACGGCAAAAGCCGCGACGGCCATATAAATAAGGGTGCAAATCAGAAGTGAGCCGACGATGCCTATGTGAATGTCTCGACTGGGATTCTTCGCCTCCTCGCTTGCAGTGGAGATCGCGTCAAAGCCGTAAAAGGCAAAGAAGATAATGGCGGCGGCGGCCATAACACCCCGGGGGGCGCCCTGCGGATCGTGACTGGAAAAATCGTATGGCATGAAGGGATGGAAAGCGGAGAGATGAAAGTGCGGGGCGGCTAGAACAATGAATAGAATCAGCGCGGCCAATTTCACGACCACCAAACCCGCATTGAGCGTGGCGCTCTCGCGCGTGCCCGCGGAAAGAAGACCCGCCACCAGTGCGATGACAACAATCGCGGGCGTATTGACCAACCCGCCTGCATAAGGCCCGGCCATCAGTTGCGCCGGTAAATGAAGGCCGATCCCACCCAAAAATCCGGCTACGTAACCGGACCAACCCACAGCAACGGCGCTCACCACCAAAGAATATTCGAGGATCAGACTCCAACCTACGATCCAGGCGAATATCTCGCCCAGGGCCACATAGCTGTAGGTATAGGCACTCCCGGATGCCGGGATCATCGCCGCGACTTCCGCATAGGACAGAGCGGCGCAGATGCAAATCAATCCAGCAATCAGAAAAGACAAGATAACAGCTGGTCCCGCGAGGTTGGCGCCCACACCGACCAAGGTGTAGATACCAGTCCCACCACCCCGCCGACACCGAGAGCCACCAAGTGCCACCAAGACAGGGTGCGCGCCAGTTCGCCAACTTCGCGATTCGCGCAGGTGTCTTTGCGCTTTAGCCAACCCTGCATGCTTCACCTAAGAGAAGGACCGGGGAGCAGTTTGACCGGCGAAGGCGCGGATCGAAAGGAAGGAATGGTGGGTGATGTAGGGATCGAACCTACGACCCGATGATTAAGAGGGTGATGAAAAGCCAGCTTTTCCGCCAATCCGTTCCTCGATTTTCTACGAACCAGTCCCTGTAAGTCCCTGACGGACCGTGGGCGTTCCTCTCCTATACCGCCAAAGTTAGAACCGAATCGGGACCGCATCCGGAGGGGCACCTTGACCCTGATTCTTTGGAATTCCACGAAAGCAATCCACAGGGCTATTCAAAACTGAAGAACGCCAATGAGTTAGCGCATTACCGCAAACCAGGAAAGCTCGAATTCCACCTTTCGTATCTCGGTACCGGCTGGGCTACCTTAGCTTTATCCTGAGTGGGGCAAGGAATGGCGACTACTGAAAACCGTAAGAATTTTCAAAAAGCGTTGGCCCAACAATTCCACCGGTCAGGCTTATCGGCACTCATCAGGTTTGCCTTGGGTGGAATCGTGATTGGCCTGCTTGTGTCGGCCACTGCCACCACAGTCCGGCATTTTGTTGAGATAACGACCGATAATCCAAAACTACGGATGGTATTTTTGATGGCCTATTTTTATGGGGGCCTTGCTGTACCGGCGTGCATTCTCCTTTCCGCAAGATCATGGATAGCCCGATTTCTAAGGAGCAGCCGCATTGATCTCATACTGGCAAGCGCAATCGGTATTTGCGTAAGTTTATCGTTCCACTCGAACATTTCTAAATATATCAGCGTTGCGATCTCTCAATTCACCGGGGCGCAGCTAACATACCTACTAATCTTGCCCCTTGGGCTCCTTACTATTTTATTCGCAACAGCGCTGTTGGCAATTTGGAAGGCTCCAAAAAATAACCTACCAGCTACGTTCTTTAACGACGGCGAACTCAATTCCCTGGAAGACGATTTGTTAGACGTTCGGCCAGACGCAATACGATTTGCCGAACGCGTTCTGAACGGCGGCTCAAAGGAGAGCATGGTATTTGGACTAGATGCACCGTGGGGAGCAGGAAAATCTTCGTTTATAAATTTTTGCGAGACTTGGTGGAAAGCCCGACCCGAAAAAGATGTCCTAGTCTATAGATTCAGTCCACTTCAATACGAAGATCGCAAAAGCTTACTATCAAAATTTGTCGACGGACTCATTTCAACGATCCGAGAGAAGCTCTTCGTCCCCGAACTTGATTCCACAGTTTCGCGTTATGCAGACCTGTTTAAGGGCGAAAAGCAATTTAGTTTTTGGGGTGTTGATTTCACATTAGGTGCACCAAGCGTTACTATTGAATACGCGCACAATGAAGTCAGCAAAGTATTAGGAACACTTCCAAAGCGGGTTATCGTCATTATCGATGACTTGGATCGTATGGAATTTGAGGCAGTCAAAGATATCCTATACGTAATCAAGAAGTGTTTTTCGTTCCCCAATCTCTCATTTGTTCTTTGCTACGACACTCAGAACATTGCGCTGTTCGGCGATGGTCCATCTGACACCACAAAGATTTCAGAATTCTTAGAAAAGTTCGTGAACGTAAAGCAGGGTCTTTTTCCTACGGCGGAATCACTGAAAAAATATCTCACTGAAGGCCGAAAGCTCGCCGCTGCAAAGAATCCTCTCAGTGACCCGAAGCTCCTCGATCAGGCGGTAGGCTTTCCAGCACAGTGGGATCCGAAGCTTGGAATTCACGTGACTTGAAGTCGCGGC